>Ga0210051_1001124_pt1 | contig 26862 bp, 21 predicted proteins | sample CryGey092014_all_FD_185464 | JGI IMG/M metagenome (GOLD analysis project Ga0210051, IMG submission 185464) | Groundwater microbial communities from aquifer - Crystal Geyser CG23_combo_of_CG06-09_8/20/14_all (SPAdes) (version 2) | ecosystem: Environmental > Aquatic > Deep subsurface > Groundwater...
TCTGAGTTTTTCCCTTTATTGCACCGTGTGGAGTGGTTGTTCGGAATTTCCGAACAACCACTTTTTCATCCAATTCACCATCAGAGAATATATTTTTGATATGTTCACTAATATTGGATTTACTGGATTGATAGAGATCAACCAGCTGCGCCTGAGTGAGCCAGACGGTGTCATTTTCCAAGCGAACATCAATCTTTACCTCGTTGTTTTCGCCTTGGTAGATGATGATTTCGCTGTTGGGTTTGTTGTTTTCCATATTATATTCCTTCAATATCCGTCACAATTTCATCAATTGCCGTACGCAGTTCTTTTTGCCGGGCAACAATGCCTTTGATCTCGGCGTTGAGTTTTTTAATATCAATTACCTCTCGGGTGTCTTTTTGCGATACAAAGGTGGATACCGCGATATTGTAGTCGCTTTCTTCAATGGTTTTATTATTCACCAGCTTGGCAAAATGCGCCATGTCTGTACGCTTCGTAAACGCCTGCAGTATCTTGGCGCGGTTTTCATCGCTTAATTTGTTTTTATTGCCACCACGCACAAATTCTGCTGAAGCATCAATAAACAGGGTTTTGTTATCCTTCTTGCTTTTTTTAAGCACGATGATACAGGTAGCGATGGTCGTGCCAAAGAAAAGGTCAGGCGAAAGCTGAATCACGGTATCGATATAATTGTTATCTATCAGATATTTGCGTATCTTCTGTTCCGCGCCACCGCGACATAGAGTTCCAGGAAAATGCATCACTGCTGCTACACCACTGGTAGATAACCAACTTAATATATGCATCGTAAAAGCCAAATCAGCCTTCTTCTTTTTTTCTTACTGCAAAACCCATAGATAATACCTCCCAGGGTCTGATCCTGATTATTTTGTTCATTTATAGTGTAATTCAGAGAGCATTGCAAGGTCGATTCAATATTTACAAGGAGTTACAGTAATTCTTGACATAAAAATTTGCCATTCCTAACCATTTGCAATCTTTATGTTTACAGAAAATTTGATGTAATTTTCGATATTCATAAGCCATGGAAACACTAAATGGACACCAATTTTGGCAAGTTTTGATAAATCGACAAAATTTACATCATGTGTCAACTCAAACATGTCAACAACTTATGACATTTGTCAAGTTGGGGTTTTTGTATAATTTTATCGCTATTTTTGTTGTAACTCCTTGTTTTAATAGGCATATAGCTTATGCAACGCTCTCGTAATTCATAATAATAGATAAGTCAAGAAAAAAGTTGACATTTGTCCAAATTTCTGATATATTCTTATGGGGAAATAAAAATGGATTTTGGAGAATTAGTCAAAAGATTTTCACCATATCTTAAACGGTTATCCAACAAGGTGATTATTCCATCTCGGGCTATTGGACAGGATGATCTTTATCAGGAAATGCTTTATCACCTCTGGGAAAGATGGAAACAAGGGGAGTTTGAAGATAAGAATGATGGTTATATTAGAGGAAGTTGTTATTTCCATCTAAAAAACTACCTCCGTCGATATACAGAAAAGGTAAATCTTATTAGCCTTGATGAACCATTTGGCGAAGAAGGAACGACAATAAAAGATATTATCCCTGACCATGCAGCACCCTTTGATGTAAGGGTGGATGATGCACTTTTTATTCAACAAATGAAGGCTAAGGAATTGACTCGAAGGGAAAAAGATGTGATTGAATTGCTTGCTCAAGGGGATACCTTAAGAGATATTGGCAAGAGATTGGGTATTTCTCATGTGAGGGTATTGAAAATCAGGGAGAATATCAGCGGTAAGTTTGCCAGAAGGCTTCAGGGGTGAGGGAGAAGAGAGATTATCTCACACGGAGACACGGAGGACACGGAGAGGATGAGGAGAGAGACTAATAATTTCTCCGTATCTTCCGGCGCCTCTGCCGTGAGACAATACTTTCCCTTTCTCCGTGTCTCCGTGGTGAATAATTATGAAAGGAGAAAACGATTGAAAATAGCTTATTTTGATTGTTTTGCTGGTATAAGTGGTGATATGGTTTTGGGGGCATTGCTTGATGCCGGGGTAGATAGCAAATGGTTGACCCAGGGGTTGTCAAGTATGGGGATTGAGTTCTCTCTTGAAACTACAAGGGTTATCAAGTCCGGACTCAAGGGGTTAGGTGTTCTCGTCCTCGTAGATACAGAAAGACTTTCTCCGACAAAGATGTTTGAAATTATCAATAAAAGCAGCCTGGATGAAGGAATAAAGCTAACCTCTTGCCAGATAATAGAACGGATAGTTCAGGCAGAGGCATTTGTTCATGGCATTTGCTCCCATGAGGTGCATCTTCATGAGTTAGGGGATAAGGATACTGTAATTGATGTGGTGGGCAGTGTTCTGTTGCTGCATCATCTTGGGATAGAAAGGGTTTATTCATCCCCATTAAATATGGGTGGAGGAAAGGTTTGTTGTGAACACGGCATACTTCCTGTTCCAGCACCAGCAACAGCCGAATTGATAAAGGATTTTCCTGTATATTCTTCGACTGGAGCAGATAAGGAATTAACCACTCCTACGGGTGCAGCTATCATTACTACCCTTGGAATAGGTGTTGATTGTATGCCGAAAATGAAAGTGGAAAGGATCGGCTATGGGGCAGGAAGCCATGAAACAAACATTCCCAATATGTTACGAGTCTTTATCGGTGAGGCTGTATCTGTTTATGAGGAGGATGTTGTTACCATTCTTTCCACTAATATTGACGATATGAACCCAGAGATATACGACTATTTGATAGAAGGGATAATAAAACAAGGTGCTCTGGATGTTTATCTGATCCCAATTCATGGGAAAAAAAACAGGATGGGGATACTCTTAAATGTACTGACCATGGAGGAAACCGTAGATAAGTTAATCTCCTTTATCTTCTCTCAAACAACCACCATTGGCATCCGAATACAACACATGTCCCGGAAAAAGCTTCCACGACAGGCAGTAGAGATAGATACAAAATATGGTCGATTAACGGCAAAAGAAACTATTATAGAAGACAAAAAAAGGGTTATGCCTGAATACGAAGAATGCCTGCGAATTGCGAAGGACAAAAATGTACCGTTGCAAGAGGTATATTGGGAATGTATCAGGGTAACTACTCAGGCGTAGAGACGCAATATATTGCGTCTCTACCATATTATATGAGGTGATAATTATGTATCAAAGTATTCAAGAAATAAAAAATGCCCTGTCTGGTCGGGTAAGGATTAGAAAAGATGGGGTTGATATGTTGGAAGGGATAACCTTTCAGGAAAGATTAATCGACTCTCTGGTATATAGTGCCGTCTTTAATGACGATCCTGAGGTTAAAAATGCGTGTGAATGGATTATCTGGGAGACAGGGATTGAGCTTGGGGTGTATGCTGCCTCTATTTCCGAGCTGTACAAAGCAAAGGGCAAGGGAGAAATACCACACAAAACCATACCTGCAATTAATATCCGCAGCTTGACCTATGATACTGCCAGGGCATTAATCCGTTCAGCAAAACGAAATCATACAGGTGCATTTATTCTTGAAATTGCCCGTTCAGAGATAGATTATACCCTGCAATCTCCATCTGAATATGCTACAGTAATTATTGCTGCTGCCATTGCCGAGAGGTATCAGGGACCAATATTTCTGCAAGGGGATCATTTCCAAATTAAACAAGATAAGTATAAAAAAGACCCTCAAAAAGAGTTATCATCTCTTAAGCAACTGATTAAAAAATCTGTTGACGCTGGATTTTATAATATTGATATTGATACCTCTACCATGGTTGACATGGACCAACCAACGGTTTTGGCACAACAAGAGAATAATATTAGATTAACAGCGGAAATTCTTTCCTATATTCGAGGAATAGAGCCTATAGGAATAACCATCTCCATAGGTGGAGAAATAGGAGAGATTGGAGGAACAAACAGCACGGAAGAAGAATTAAGGGAATATATAAAAGGACTGCAAGGGGAATTGGAAAGCGGGTTGGCTGGAATAAGCAAGATAAGCATTCAAACAGGAACGGTTCATGGTGGCATTCCATTGTCAGATGGAACGCTGGCACAGGTAAGGTTGGATTTTGACACATTAAGCCGACTTTCTCACATAGCCATAGAGGAGTTTGGACTGGCAGGAGCGGTTCAGCACGGGGCATCAACCCTGCCAATTGATACCTTCCATAAATTTCCTGATACCAATACCGCTGAAATACATCTGGCAACCCAATTTCAAAATATTCTTTATGAAATGCTGCCAATGGGATTAAAAGATGAGATTTATGAATATCTTCAGGAAAATTTTGGGGAGGAAAGAAAAGAAGGACAAAGTGAAGAACAGTTTATTTATAAGGTGAGAAAAAAAGGGCTTGGACCATTTAAGCAAAAGATATGGGATTTACATGCAGGGGTAAGAACAAGTATTGGAAATAAGTTTGAGGAACAATTTGATATTATCTTTGAAAAATTGCGAGTAACAAACACCATGGATATGGTTAGAAAAACCATTAAACCAGTGCTTGTTCACAAACATAATCCTATGGGGTAACTTGGCTAATTAAATCAACAACCTCGATGTAACACATTTATTTTGTGACAGACCCTAAAAATTCCAACAATAAAACAACCAGCAATAAGGCTGATAATAAGGCTCCATTTCAGCCACCAGGGATCATAAACCATCCTGACCGTAGACTTACCTTTTTTCAACTCTATTGCTCGCAAGATATAATTTGCCTGATAAATCTTTTGCTGCCTGCCATCAACAATTGCCTTCCAGCCAGGATAAAAAACCTCACTCAAGACAAGAAAACCGTCTTGAGCCATGCCAACATTCATTATTATCTCATTTGGAGAATGCCTGATTATCTCTGGATATGCCTCTTTCCCACGGGAAACAGATTGTTTTATTGTTGGTTTTTCTTCTAAGATTACCTCATCTGCATACGATATTTTTTTAAGTGCCGTAAAGATGGCATCTCTTCCATGAACAACCTTGAAATTATGTACTATCCATGCCCGTTTCATACAATTTCTGTTTTGATAGATATTTATGGTACTATCAGAAAATGTTAATTTGAACTGAGGATGAGATATTGGGTTCTGAGACGGGATGATGAAATACTTGGTGTTCAACAGATCAAGAAGCCTTGAATACTCTGCAATCCTCATCACTACTGTGGGTGTCTCTGGAGCAAGCCCTTGACTGATATTGATAAACTCCTGATACCTTTTGAGGATGGTTGGAGAATATCCGCCAATATTTGATATTCCATACGACATCCCTCGATTTAATGAGGCATCATCAGTCATGGTAACTATACGGAAAGGCTCTTTATCTTCTTTAAGAAAATCAACCATATTCTTGTCCCATTCACATCGACTGCTATCAACAGTGGTAATGTATGGGGAACAAAATATCCAGAGGTCAGCAATGATAATGGCTGGAATCAGGTATCGTATCAATGCTCTACCCCATTCTCTGCCGCATATATACAGAAGCATAGCTCCAAGCATAAGGAAAACAGCACCTAAAAATATAGACTTTTTAGCTATCAATAGCATTCCAGTAAGATTCTCCTTGAGATCAGGGGCACCAAAAATTCTCTCCTCCCACCCATAACTTATCTGGATTAAACTACGCCATGTATCTGCATCGATAAAAAATGATGACAGCATGGCAAGTATACCAAGCACACCAAATATCTGTGAGAATAAAACAACCTGTTTCCTCTTAGGCAATTCCATAAGACTGCTGCTGCCAAACCCAGCAAGAACAGCCAGACAAAATGTCCAGAGATACATCATCCGACCAGGAACCCTGAAGAGGTCAAATCCAGGGATAAACTCATAGCATAATTTATACATAACGGTATATTTTCCAAAAGAAAGTAAGAGTGAAACCATTGCCAGTACAGAAAAAAGAATAGTGTATGCATTTCTTTTAGATACAATTGCCATTATAGCCAATATCAAGGGGATAATTCCCACGAAACCGCAAATCTCATGCAACAGACCGCGCCCCCAGTAGGGAATATCAAGGGAATTACCAAAGAGCATGGGAAAGAAGAAGGATAAAATATTTTCAGGTGGAAATGATGAAAAGGTATTAAAATCATATCCTGTCCCTCCGCTTCTGCTGGAATAAGCAGGCAACTCAAGGGTAGGAAATATCTGGATACAGGCTATACAACCAGCTATCATTCCCATCATTCCCAGTAACGACAATAGCTTGACTGCCTTAGCATATTCTTTGTTAAGGATAATTATTCCTAGTCTAAAGGCGGCATAGACACCACTTAAAAGATAGGTGTAAAATGAAATTTGAGGATGACCGGATAGAAATTGGATACCAATTGCCAGACTTCCCAAAATACAATAAGAAAAGCCCATTGTTTGAACTGTCATTTCTATGAAAAACAGGATAAGTGGCAGCCATATACTGGCAGAAAATATATCTGCATGTCCCGCATAAAGATGGGTCATCTGGAACCCTGAGAACATAAATATAAAGGCTGTAGTCAAGGCACTTGTCCAAGGACATTTTAATGCCTTCATAAATATATATGCAAAACATCCGGATAAAAAGAGGTGTATAACAGCACTCACTGTTATCCCAAGGTGTGACGGCAGCAGGGTAAATATAACCAGATTTAAGGGATAAAACACAGCTGGCTGCATACCCGCAGCACAAGGTACCCCTGAAAATATATAAGGATTCCAGAAAGGGATAATGCCATGCTTGATTGTTTCAGCAACAAATGAACGCAGATAAAGAAGATAATGGGTAATATCTCCACCTGATAAAATCCGGGTACTATCTATTGCCTTCTGAAAAAAAAGAAGGCTGAGGATAAATAAACCCGAAAACACAAACCAATCAGGATTTATCAAGGTTTTTACTTTTGTAGATGATACAGGTTGTTTTTGATGCTTTTTCTTTTTTGACATTTTTTCTCTATTATCTGTAGACTTGCTCTATGATTAAGGTTCAACCCTTTTTAGTATAAAAAGGGTTGAATTAAATTGACCAAAATTATCAAATTTTCTTAACAAAGAATAGTTTGTACCCAGCCATTTGTTGAATTCATCAGCAGAGATATTTAAGCTATTAAAATCTTCGCCAGCAATTATTATCATCTCTGGAAACTTCTTTAATATTTGCTCTTGAACAATCTCTTTATTTATCCTACTAAACGCCCTACAGGTGGCTGTATCCCAAAACGGATGAGAAGCAAATATGGACATCTCGTATCCAGACATGACTGACCTATCAGCCTCAACAACAATGTAGGTTTGAAGGGTTAGGATTTTACTTTCTTTTGTTGTATTTTGTTTTACTATTTCAGCAGCCTCTTCTATTTCCTGTAAGGGTTTTTCAAGATAAAAGCTGTCCCCATGCTTAAACAAGACAAGTTGATAGCGTATTAAAATATCAACCTGTCCCATAAGATTAAGAAATACTACAGTTATTACCATGATTAAAAATGGCTTTCTGGGCATGTTTTTCATCTGTTCCCATATTCTTGAGATTGCCCATCCTGTAAAAATAGCTACTGGAAGCACCAGAAGGGTATTATAATATGAACCTGCACCAAAAGGGAGAAGATGTAAGATAAAGATAACCGGTATGCTTAAAGCAAGCAGGATCGGAATAAATTCGGTTTTAATTGATACTGGTCTTTTATTAAATAAAACTATTAATGAGAAAAAAAATGCCATGATGGCAAAGGGAAAATCTACAATATTATTTAAGATTAAGGTAAATAAGGAATAGAGTCTGGAAGAAAAAGGTAAGGATATTATGTGAAACTTAAAAAGGTCATAGACAACCTGTTCTGGAGCAGAAAGATAAAAAGGCAAAAAGATTAAAGAAAGAGATACCAAACAAGTAATTACAGATAATACAAAGGCTTGCATCCTTTTTTCTGATTTTAGAGTAATAATCAAGATTAATATTGGCAATACCGGTAGAATGGAGAGTCGGACACCAATAGCACAACATAAGAGAAAGATAGAAAGAAATATTTTATACTGCTCTTTCATTTTTAGTAACATTATCAGAATAGAGGACATAAGAAAAAAGGAAGCAAGAGAATAGGTAACAACAAAGCTAAACTGCACAATAAGAAAGATAGTGGTCATCACCAGAGCAAGGGTTATTAAAACTGCAGAATTTCCTCCTATAAAAAAAGCAATTAAACAAGCAATAAAAAGAGATAGCAATCCAAAAAACATGGCTGTAACTCTGCCCACATAAATAGATGTCCCAAATATTTGTTGAAAAATACCATAAATGTAAGGAAACACCGGGCCCTGGGTATAAGCAAAGTCTTTATATAACATCTTCCCTTCATACACTAATCTTGAAGCATAAAGATACCATCCTTCATCAAGATTTATCTCTCTATGGATAGTCAAGAAAAGAGATTCCATGAGAAAAACTATAAAGAGCAAAACATAAAGGGGTAGATATGGTCTAAATGAAAATTTCTTATCCTGAAAATGCTCTGCCCGATTTTTATTTTTTTTTGTATCAACTTGTCGATATGAATGTTTCATTAAAAAATACCTCCTGAAATACAACTCATGGAGTCAAGAAAAAATAAGTTGTACACCAAGAGTCACTTAAGACGCTTGGCTGGCAAGGCGTGAGCGGGGGGGGGAATGGGGGTGCTGTCCCCATTTTTTTCCGAGTTTTTATTACCGCACGATTCCAATCTTGCCCGTCTGTCTCATGCCATTACTGCGAACACCCACATAAAAATAAATCCCACTGGCAACGGTCTCGTCATAGTCATTTTTCCCATACCATATTGTCTGACCATTAGAGTCAACATCCAAAGTGGCAACCAACTCACCAGCTAAGGTGTAAATCCTGACCATTGATTCGGGCAACATATTTACAAAACAAACGCCATCCGTATGAATAGAAGGCAGATATGGATTGGGATAGACATAGGGTTCATCATCTGTAGTTAGTTCAACATCTGTATACTCTGGTGATGAGCGGGGGAGGATAATATAAAAATTCTGGTAACTACTCAGCTATTGTTATTTCATACACATTTCAAATCAGCAAAAAAACTTTAAAAAAATGTAACTACTCAGGTAAAGTAATTCACCACGGAGAACACATAAATTGATAAATTGATAGGTTGATAAGTTTATAGGTTAAAGGAACACAGATCCATAATTCATAACCATTTACTATCAATTCATCCACTTATCAACCCATCAACTATTCAACTTATCAACTTTTTGTGTCTTCGTGCCTTTGTGGTGAGTAGTTACATTTCATCTATTATCCTCTGGTCTTGGAATTTTTACAATAAATTGTTCGCCATCAACATCATTGATAAATTCAGTATCAGGTTGTTCTTCCATTACTCTTGTTATTCCTGAACCAAAACCGCGATATAACATTATTTTACTGCAATAGCTAACCAATAAATTATTACGAACAACTGCATTGCCTAATTTAATATTTTCTATCGTCAAGCCGTTAGGTAATTTACCCGGACTGATTATTTCGATATGATTATCAAAAATAAGCAATCGAACAGGTGCGTTTCGCAGGTAATCACGATGAATTAATGCATTTTGAAGTAATTCTTCAATTGCTGTAATCGAAATCTCTAATATCCCTACAGAATTAAAATTTTGTTCTTGTTGAGTATGCCTTAAATTGTTATTAAAAAATCGTATCCCTAAGTCAAATAATTCGGGAATGGTACCTGTTAAATCAAGACTTTCTTTGTACTCTTTACCACCAATACTATTTCCAAAAAAAGAAACAGCTTTAATCATAAAAACCGGTTTATATTGCTGTGGATTTTTACCAAAAAAGAGAAGCCCTCCTAATGTTAGTTTATTATCTTTGAGTACGCCTAAATTTATCAGCAATTGCTCATGGACAACATTAAACTTTTTCTTTTGAGCCGCAAAATAGCTTTCAATTTTATTCAAATCAATATCATTAATGGAGGTGTTTTCAATAATCATTTCATCCGCATACAATCTACCTGAACTTTGATATAACCTTAAAATCTCATCCGTATCAGAAAGCGGTCTCTTTGTTGACCCTTGCCTGATATAAATTGAGCCTCTTATATTATATGGTTTACTGCTACCCTTTGGCACAGATATTATTAATAATATCTTATTATCAATTAATATCGTATCCGTAGTAATCTGTAAAAAAGGCTTGATTAAATCTGTTGTAATATTTGCTATTTGTGTATCAATAGCATCTGTCTGTTGTTTTGTTAATCCTATTATTTCTGAAGTATTATCTCGAATCCCGAAAATAATGCTGCCACCCTCGGTATTGGCAAATGCAACAATTTCCTGAGCAAACGAATCCTGATGGATTTCCTTTTGCTTAAACTCGATTTTACTATTCTCGCCTGCGTTAATAATGTCAATGAGATCTATTACATTCATTTTTCAACCCTCTTTCCATAGCCCATAAATATCTTTACGCCGATTAAATGCCTCTTCTCCCCCTTCCATAATAGAGACGATAGCCTTTTGTATTTCTCTATTGTCTATAGTTCCATCTTGTACATCAATTTTATTTTCTAAGCAAACACAGGCAAAAATCTTTTCACTATCTCCTAAAACAGGGATATTGGCGTTGTGTGTAGCGAATATAAACTGCATGTCTCCTTTTAAGGATTTTATCTCTTTAATAACATCCTTATAAATGGTCTGATTATCCAGATCATCTTCTGGTTGGTCTATAATCAGAATATCCGTCTCTTTTTGAGCAAGCAGAAAAAGAATTAAGGCAGTTGCTCGCTGTCCTAACGAATGCTCCTTGAGCAATTTGTCGTTATATTTTATAATAAATTTATTTTCTACCTGATAGGTAAGCAGTTCGGCAAGATTCTCAGAGAATTTTTTGTTATATTCTGATAAATGATTCAAATTAAGAATATTATTGAGAGTCCCTATATCTCTATAAATCTCAATAAAATCTTTATATTTCTCCTGTATTTTGTTGTAGTTAGTTTCTGTAATTCCACTTCCTTTGAATATTTGTTGTTGTTTATCCAGAAACTTATCTCGTCGACCTTTGTAGACTACCACAATTGTCAGTTGTTTTTCAAATTCATTAATACGGCTAACTTCTTTTTCCATGATTTTATATTCTTCATGCCAAAGATTGTTTAATTCAGATATTTTATTGCTTAAGACATCTAAATGCCCTTGTCTCTTATTCTCTGAATTATCAATCTCTTTTAATTTTAGCTTTGATGTTTCAATTATTCTATTTAGATTAAGAAACTCCTCGGGATTTAAGTTTGGAATATTAATTTCTCGTTTTATTTTGCCAAACTCATCTTTAAGTTCTTCTTTTTTGGATTTTAACCTATCAATAATATTTTCGAAATTATCTTCAAGCTCTTTTGTCTTTTCTGTTGACTTGATCAGTGTTTCAAATTCTGCTCCTATTTGCTTAAAAATAATAGTAACCTCTTCAAATATTTCTTTGTTTATTTCTGATATAAACCCTGACTGCTGAAAAAAAGGTTTGTAATTTTCAATCAAAGAATTCAAATCGTTTAAGAATTCTTTTGTCGTTGTCCCTGTTTTTTCAAGTTTGGATATGTCAGAATCAAATTGGCTTTGCCTGCGAAGTTTTTCTGCAACCCCTTTTTCCTCAAAAAGCCTTAAATTATGTTCAGCATCTTTTAATTTAATTACTGTTTCTTTTTTAAGTTCCTCAAGATTATCAAGTTTTTTGTATTTTTCTATAATCTCTTTTATTTCCATTTCTTTCGCTGTTATTTTCAAACGAATATCGGAAAGACGGCTCCCGATGAGTTTATTTACCAAGTCCGCTTCAAAATCAATATCTTTATTAGAAAGGTCTTTTTGCCCAAAATAAACAGGTTGTTTGAATACTGCACTGATAGAGGCATCAATTCTTGTTCCATTTTCAAAAATATCCTCTTTTTGCCCATATATTTTTTCGATCAGATATTCCTTGCCATGCTCGTTAATAATAATTAATTTAACCTTCCCCCCACTTTTTAAGATATATTCAATTAGTTCATTTTTATAGTTTTTATCAACGGCTTGTCTGCTTAAAGAGATACCCAATGTATAGCGTAGAATTTCAAGAATTGAAGATTTGCCGCTTCCCCTGATACCGATAAAATTATTTAATTCAGAGGAAAGGTTAATCTCTATCCCATCCAAAAGTCCACCTTCAAAAGAAATAGATTTTATATAAGAATTATTTATAATTGGTTTTGCTGTTTTTATTCTATTGTTCTTATCTGTTAATGCATAACGGACAGCACTGAAATTAAAATCCCCAATCTTAAAATAGGTTAATTTTTCTACATTTCCGTTTTCATCTTTCTGTAAACCTGTTTTACCAACATTATCCATGTTTTTACAATCAGAGCCTTCCACAAATGCCGGCAATTTATCTTTACTGCCAAACCATTGCAACAGATTATTTTCTATATCTGCTGTTCTCATCTTCTGAAATGCAAGCACATTACGGATAAATAATTCGTCTTTAGCAAATTGTAGTTTTCTGCCACCTCCTAATTCCTTATAAAAACCACTGTTCTGTTCAACATGAGCCATAACAATAAAAGAATCCCTGCTGTCTTTTCTGTGTTTTTCAAGTTTTTCAAATAAAGATGTCAGGTTATACTTACAGTTGGTGTTTTTATTTTCCCTGTTTGCAATACCTTCAAATGCGGAAATAAGAAACTGCTCTATAAAATTAGTATCATTAACAATCCAATTTTCGTAATCGAAAACAATTAAACAATGAATACCATTTGCCGCATCATTAACAGACAGCTCAACCCCTGCCAATAAAAATATTTCCTCTTTGAGAGCCTCTTTTTTTAGAGCCTTGAATTCATTTTTATCAAATTTGTTATGATTGGTAATAACGCCAATATCAATCTTGTTTTCTTTTAATTTCATAACATATGACTTAACAAAGTCATTTTCTTCACCCTCATACACAAACTCCTTGTCAGCCTTTGTGTGCAGATGAAAATCAGCTTTTAACCAGATGTTTCCGTTTTTAAATAATTCCATAGTTCTTTTCATTTTTACACCTTTTCGTTATTTCTCTAATTGTAACTACTCAGGTAAAGTAATTCACCACGGAGAACACATAAATTGATAGGTTGATAGGTTGATGAGTTTATAGGTTAAAGGAACACAGATCCATAATTCATAACCATTTCCTATCAATTCATCCACTTATCAACCCATCAACTATTCAACTTATCAACTTTTTGTGTCTTCGTGCCTTTGTGGTGAGTAGTTACCTCTAATCAATGCTTGGAGAAATTCCTTGCCCCAAATTATACTCAAGTGGGGCATAAATTGCAATTTTTCGGTGAGGATTAATCAACGAGAGCCAAGACATGAAGGTTCGCAATAGTGTACTATTGCGAACCTGTATCTATTGCCATTGGGGACACATCCCCTATTTCTCCTTAAATATTGTACTCAAATCTATCTCCAAATCTTTAAAAATATCTACTTTTATCTTATCCTCTTTCTTATATTCTTCAGGCAGATTATACTTATCATTTTTAAGCTTAAATATAACTACCTCTTCTGTTGTCGGGTCAAATACCCAATATTGTTTTACCTTATGTCTTTCATACAAGTGGTATTTAATCACAAGGTCTTTTTTTGTTGTGCAGGGAGATAAGATTTCTATAACTATATCAGGATCACCCTTACATCCCCTGTCATCAAGTTTATTACTATCACAAACAACAACAATATCTGGCTGAACCACGGTCTCTGTTTCTTCATCCGCCTCATCAAAATCAGGTAGTCGGACATCAAATGGAGCAACATACACCTCGCAGGGTTTATCCTTTAAGTAATTATGGAACTGACTTACAAGCTCCACGACAATCCCTTGATGCCTTCTTGATGGTGCAGGGCTCATATCGTAAGCTACCCCATCTATCAGTTCCCACCGCTCTTCCTCTGGCCAGGTTAAATAATCTCCATAAGTGAACCTTTCTTCTCTTTTTCTTACCGCAAGCCCCATAAATAATATCTCCTTGGTAAACCGGAGGTAAACCGGGGACAGCACCTCTTTAATTTGTCTGCCAACCAATATGCCCCTATCTTCATTCCACATTTATCATTATACCCTTTCATCCATAGTTTGTCAACAAGTTTTTGCATCACCCCAGCAATTCTAATTATGACATTTTTACCGCATAAACACATAACAACTCACCACGGAGACACGGAGACACAGAGGAAAATCGAAGGACAAATCTCTTATTTGAATGTGGCTGAATGCAGATTTTTGGAAATTTGAAGCATTATTCTGTGAATTTATAAAAATTTGCATTCCGTCAGCTTGTTTTTTTAAGTTATTCTCCGTGCCTCCGTGTCTCTGTGGTGAATCTGAAAATCCATAATGAGAATTGCTGCCTCCAAGCAAAATTTTCTTGACTTATGAGTATTGCTGTGATATACTTAAAGGAAAATGTAACCATCTTGCTTACAATAAAAAAATCCTATATTTACAGGTGAACTATGAAAAATATCATGATTAATCTGGGTGAGCGAAGTTATCCCATTTATATTGAATCTGGTTTATTAAAAAATGTTGGAAATGTCCTGACAGAGGCAGGGGTTGGGCAGAGCGTTGTAATAATTACCAACCCTAAGATAGGCTATTTTTACAAGGATATTCTTGTTAATCAATTAAAAGAAGCAGGTTTTGAGACAAGGGTAATTGAAATACCAGAGGGAGAAGGGTATAAAAACCTGAAAACAGTAGCATATCTCTATGATAAATTGGTAGAGATGCAGGCACATCGAAAAACAACACTTATTGCCCTGGGTGGTGGGGTAATCGGGGATATTGTTGGATTTGTTGCAGCTACATTTATGCGAGGCATTCCCTTTGTCCAGATACCAACTACCCTTCTTGCTCAAGTAGATAGCAGTGTGGGTGGGAAAACAGGGGTAAATCTAACAACCGCAAAAAATATGATTGGTGCCTTCTGGCAGCCGCAAGTGGTTGTCATTGACCCTGATGTATTAAAAACCTTAGCCTTAAGAGAGATTAAATCTGGATTGGCTGAGGCAATAAAGTATGGGATGATTCAGGATGCAGATTTCTTTAGGTACATAGAGAAGAATATTAAGCAAATTGAAGGATTAGAGCCTGAATCCATGATTCATATTATTAGCCGCTCGTGTGAGATAAAGGCAGGTGTGGTTGAGTCTGATGAACGGGAGGCAGGTTTGCGAGCCATACTGAACTTTGGACATACAATCGGACATGCGATAGAATCAATAACAGCTTATCAAGTTTTTCGACATGGAGAGGCAATCAGTATTGGTATGGTTGGTGCAGTAAAAATAGCTGCAAAGATAGGTATGCTTGCCAAAAATGATATGACCCGACTGATAAACCTTCTTCAGATGGCAGGATTGCCCACAAAATTTAAGGATTTATCACCAGATGCCCTTTTGCAGGCTATGTATTTGGATAAGAAAAAGCTATCCTCTCAGCAGATAAGGTTCATCCTGCCAAATAAGATTGGATGCGTTACAATGGTTGAAGAATTAAGCCCACAGGTAATCGTTGATGTCTTAAAGGAGCAAAGAGAATAGATGAAAATATTAATTATTCACGGACCAAACTTGAACCTTTTGGGAACCAGAGAGCCAGATATATATGGCTCAATAACCATGGAAGAGATAAATAATAGCTTGAAGGAAACTGGTCAGTCATTAGGGGTAGAGGTTGAATGTTTTCAATCAAACCATGAGGGTGAAATTATAGATAAGATTCAAGCTGTCAGAGGTATTTTTGATGCCCTTATCATAAACCCCGGGGCATATACCCATACCAGTATTGCAATTGCTGATGCTATTTCTGGGGTTGGCATTCCAACCATTGAGGTACACATCTCTAATATCCACAGCAGAGAAGAATTCAGGCAAAAATCCTTTATTACCCGGGTAGCTGTAGGTCAGATAACAGGATTTGGGGGAAATTCCTATCTGCTGGGGTTAAAGGCGGCTGTGGATATGATTCAAGGCAAACACATCTAATTTTTGCCAGATTTTTTCACCCTCTACCGATTATCGGTTGCTACTGAGACACCTGACGGTTAAATGATTAATGTCTTTCCAAAAACACATCATCCCCAACAGATCCAACAATAAATCTTTTCCGATCCCGTCTCAGATCTACCTCCTGAGCTTCGGGATAATAATCCCCTCTTGGGTCGAGTATCATTCTAAGCGTTGGTCTTATCAATGCTTTTTCGTGGGACAGGATAACAACAGCTACTTCTCCTGAATTAAGTCTGACCATACTGCCTACTGGATATATAGACATATGTTCCAGAAAGAGTCTGATGGCATCAGGAGAAAATTTAGTTTCTGTGTCAGTGATCATAATTCTCATAGCATCATGGGGAAGGAAGCTTTTTCGATATGGTCTGTCTGTGGTCAGGGCATCATACACATCTGCCAAAGCAGCGATAATGGCGTATTCATGAATATCCTTTCCGCAAAGACCCCGAGGATACCCACCCCCATCATACTGTTCATGATGTTGATAGGCAATCTCTCGTGGAATCTCTCCTATTTCTTGATCAAAACAAAGGATTTCATATCCATAGGTTGGATGGTGTTTCATAGTATCAATCTCTTCTCGAGTAAGCTTTCCCGGCTTATTTAATATCTCATGCTCAATCCTTATCTTTCCAAGGTCATGAAGTAACCCCCCCAACCCTAACTCTTCTAATTCTTCTTTTTCCATCCGTTTTTTTATTCCTATAAGGATAGAAAGCACACAAACATTTATGGAATGTGCAAAGGTATACTCATCATGATGCCTTATATCTATCAGGTTAAGTAAGGTATGCTTATAGTTTTTCATCACCTCTTTTACCAGCAAGCTGACAACTTTTTTTGCTCCTTCTTTATCTATCAATTTCCCTGTCCTGACATCATTAACCGTAGCCTTAATACAGTCAATTGCCTCTTTTTTTATCTCTGGCTTCAAAAGCACAGGAATATCCTTTATTAACTCATGAACACCTTTATCCTTTGGTAATTTTTCCTCTAAAAGGTCTACCTTCGGTGGAGTAGCAACAAAAAACCTGTTTGTGGCATAATTTCTAATCTCCCTTAATTTGTAAGCATTCAGCTGTCAGCTCAAAAACTGATGAATCTCTTACTGTTGATGACGAATTCGTACGATACTTGGAGCAATAACACTAAATGCACCAACAAACTCTGAGGCATGAGCATCAAACGCCATAGAAATAAGAGTCACCTTGGTTTCCATCGGCAATCCTGCTAATCGCAATAACACAATTCCTGTATGGACAAGCCCTTGACGATAAATTAATTCACCGAAATCTTTATCAGCGGTAAGCAACAATGATTGTTGTTCATTTGCTCGTTGAAACACCACATTATCAGTGATACCTGGCGACATTTCTGTGACATATAATACATTGTATCCATCTTGACGCAATCGGACAACAATGGGTCTATCAACACCTTCGTCTACCAACAGGTTCATGCTGCTTTTTCCAACATAGGATAAACCACATCCGCCCGAAGAGCTTGAGCAGCAAAGTCTAATGCTGCATAAATCGCTGATTTTGTGAGATGTGGATAGGCCTCAAGCAATTGTTCAATCGTTTCTCCAGCAGACAATTTTTCCAAGATCAGTTCAACAGTAATTCGTGTCCCTGTAACGGAAGGTTTTCCCATCATGATAGATGGATGGGATTGGATTAATTGTGTATTCATTTATTCTCCTTATACATACACCTCAACCCCTGTTGTCTGTGTAAGTTCCTTAAATTGCTCCATAATCTTCAGGGTTATCTCCCCTGGCTTTCCTGTGCCAATCTTGCGGGAATCAATTTTTATCACAGAGATTATCTCAGCTGCTGTGCCAGTTAAAAAGCATTCATCCGCAGTATAAAGATCATATCTGGTCAGCACCTCTTCAATAGCATCAATTCCATTTATTCTTGCTATTTCCATGGCAGCATCCCTTGTAATCCCTTTCAGGGCACCAACCCATGTTGGCGGGGTAATAAGCGTCCCGTTCTTAACAATAAAAATATTGTCACCCGTGCATTCAGTCACATATCCCTCAGAGTTGAGCATGAGTGCCTCATGCACACCCCCATGAATTGCCTCAATCTTTGCCATAATATTATTCAGGTAATTTAATGATTTTATACATGGATTCAATGCCTCTGAAATATTTCTCCTTGTAGGCACAGTAATTATCTCCATGCCATTTTGATATAATTCCTCTGGATACAAGGTTATTTTATCTGCAATAATGAACACAGATGGTATGGGGCATTTTCTCGGATCAAGCCCAAGATCCCCTATCCCCCTGGTTACCACCAGCCGTACATATCCATCGTGAATATCATTTGCCCTTACAGTGGAAATCACGGCATCTATTAATTCTTTTTTTGAAAGTGGGATGATTAACATAATTGCCTTAGCTGAATCAAGCAGCCTGTCAATATGTTCTTCCAGCTTAAATATCCGTCCATTATATGACCGAAGTCCTTCAAACACACCATCCCCATACAAAGTGCCATGATCAAATACTGAAATCTTTGCCTCCTCTTTTGCGACTAATTTTCCGTTTAGATATACTTGCATCTTCTTTTTCCTCCTTATGTACTATAATGAGCATTAAACCCCACATATTCTGTAGTAATATCGCACCCAAGCACTACAGCCTCATGGTCGCCCTGTTTCAAGTCTACGGTTAACTCAACCTCATTCATGGATAATATCCGATGAGCCTCTGCATGGTCAAACTCCCAAGCACAACTGTTCTTGACTAATTGCATCTGGCCGACATAGACATCAATATCTCCTAAATCAATATCAATCCCTGCATTTCCAATAGCACACAATATTCTTCCCCAATTAGGATCCGCACCAAACAGGGCACACTTGACTAAGGTAGAATTTGCTATTGATAAGCCAATTGTTCTTGCCATATCCTGATTCGGTGCATTCTTGATATGTATTTTGAGCAGCTTTGTTGCCCCCTCAGCATCTCTGACAATCATAGTTGCCAATTCAAGACAGATATGATTAAGCCCTGCCTGAAATACATCCAGATCAGATTCATTCAGCACCACGCCAGATGCCCCATTGGCAAGAATGGCTGCTGTATCGTTTGTACTTGTATCACCATCAATGGTTATGGAATTAAATGAGCTATTGACCGCATTCCGAAACATTTTATCCAGCAATTCTTTAGACAACATAGCATCTGTAGTCAAAAAAGCCAGCATAGTGGCCATGTTTGGGGCGATCATGCCGGCACCCTTGGCTATCCCGCCTATTATTACCTGTTTGCCCTGAATCACAAGTTTCACAGCCACCTGTTTGGGTACACTATCAGTAGTCAAGATTGCCTCAGCCGCAGCCAGACCACCCTCTTTATTTAGTGTAGACAGGGCATCCCGTATCCCTGCCTTTATTTTGTCCATGGACAGAAATGTTCCAATCTTCCCGGTAGAGGCAACAAGAATGGAATCCTCCGGGATATTTAAGAAAGCAGCTGTAATTTCTGCCATTGCTTGTGCATCCCGTATCCCCTGCTCACCTGTGGCACAATTGGCACAACCGCTATTGGCTACAATTGCATGAAATGCTGAGGCAGAGGCAAGATGCTGTTTTGAGACGCTAACCGGTGCTGCCTGAAACCTGTTAGATGTAAATACCGCAGCAGCAACACACGGCTCTTGCGAATAAATAATTGCCAGATCATTTCCAACTGTCTTTAACCCACAGCATACCCCGGCTGCTAAAAAACCTTTCGGGGCAGTGATACCGCCAGAGATTTGTTGTATATCCATACGCGTTTCCCCTTATATACTGAACAATCATGTAACCGTTCACACCTTCTATATGACAGTTGCAAGAAGAACAATCTTCGTGCTCCCGTGAACGGGGGCGGGAATGACAGCCTTCATGCCCCTGTGAACGGTTACACAATCATCAAGTTATCATGATTATTATATCAAACCTGTTAAGCATTGTCAATCTTTTTTACGACTTGCACGGTCAGTTTTTTATTGACATTATTGCAAAATCTTGATAGAATGTATGTAATATGCAGATACTATACGATATGGAGGAAAATAACCTTGAATATTGGTTCCTTACCCTTTGAAATTCCAATTAATGAATTGGATGAAAAGATTTCCAACCTTTTAGCAATAGATCCAAACGAGACAAGGGATGAAGTAATACAGCTTCAAGAAGAGTATGAGGGATTAATTAAAAAAATCTTCTTAAATCTTACCCCGTGGCAAAAGACACAGATTGCCAGACATATTCGCAGGCCATGTATTATGGATTACATTCCAAGGATATTTGATGAGTTTATTGAACTTCATGGAGACAGGCTAATTGGGGATGATAGGGCTATAATTACTGGTATGGCAAGATTTGCCAATGAAACCGTATTTGTTATTGCTCATCAGAAGGGGAAAGATACTACTACCAATATTGCTTGCAATTTTGGCATGCCCAACCCTGAGGGCTATCGTAAGGCAGCAAGGATAATGCGTCTTGCTGAACGATTCAAAAAGCCGCTTCTTACATTTATTGATACACCAGGTGCATATCCTGGCATAGAGGCAGAGGAAAGGGGACAGGGTGAGGCAATTGCCAGAAATCTTTTTATACTCTCCAGATTAAAAACACCTGTTATCGCTGTAATTATAGGTGAGGGCGGCAGTGGTGGGGCACTGGCTATTGGCGTTGCAGACAGGGTTATGATGCTTGAACATGCTGTATATTCTGTCATCTCTCCAGAAGGCTGTGCCGCTATATTATGGAATGATAAAACAAGGGTTGAAGAGGCAGCAGGCACCCTTCATTTAACTGCTAAAGATTTGTTAGAACTCCAAATTATTGACGAGATAATCTTGGAGCCATCTGGTGGGGCACATCGCAATCATGATGAAGCAGCTCAAAAGATTAAAAAAGCGATAAAAAAACACTTGAACAAGTTAAAGGCTATAGATATCCCTGCCTTGTTAGAGGAGCGATATGAAAAATATCAAAAGATGGGGAAATGGGGGGAAATGGGGGGAAATGGGGACAGCGCCCGGGAAAATGGGGACAGCGCCCTATTTTTAGAAAAAAAATAGGGCGCTGTCCCCATTTTCCCCCCATTTTCCCGTCTCCCCATTTTCCCCCATTTTTGATAATAACATCAAAAAGTTCTTGATTTTATCCATTATTTATGGTATCCTTACATATAATTACTATCCATATCCTGAACGGAGAGATGCTGGAGCGGTTGAACAGGCACGCCTGGAAAGCGTGTGATGGGGAAACCTGTCCGAGGGTTCGAATCCCTCTCTCTCCGCCACAATTTAAGGAGGCATCTTAATTATGATAAAATGGGGAAAACTATTATTTGTTGCTTTTTTTCTTTGCTTAACAAGTATTGGTTATGGGGAAGATATTGTTAGTTTGGATAATACCCTTAACCCACCAGGGGTGATTATAGGAAAGGTTTCCTCCCAGTGGAAGGGGTTTTTGGAAATGCCTGTCTGGACATTAACTAAGGCATTTCTGGCAAAGGAATCCTCTTTTATAATACCTGAAAAGCAAAACCATTTCAGCTTTGGTGTGGTTTGTCAGGCAGAAAATAGTTGTGGGTTTGACGAAACATACCTCGTTTCATTAATGATTGAAAAAGAAACATCCCCCCACTCAAATCAGTGGTATCTTGTAAGTGAGGATAGTAATAATATTTCTTGCAAGGCAAAGAGCGTAGATATAAGAAATTTTCTAAGCACCCCTATACTCCAGAAAGAGCCAGAGACTCGCTACAGACTTACAGTTTGCTCAAAATTAACCGTTGGACAAAAAACTACAAAAGAAATAACCTATCTTACTATAAAATGTTCATCCGAAAATCAACGAACTCAGGGGACAATAGTAGCTGAGGCTCATATCGGACATCCTATGGATGGACAGGTTAAGGATACAGGAATTTCCATAAAAGGGGTTGGTTTTGAGGAACAAGGAATAAGTATTGTTGCCAGAGAGGAAGGGGAACAATATACATTAAAGGATATTGCTACAGGTGAACGACTTATCACCGCTAAGGCACAGGGATTTAAGCCATCATCTCAAAAAATAGTTGTTTCATCAATTAAATCAAGCTATCTCAAGATGTTGCTTATCCCGGAGAAGCCATTTGTTTATGGATTAGTAAAAGATTCTGTAACAGGTGAAGGACTTTCTGAAACAACCCTTGATGTGATGAAGGGACAGGGTATCTTAAAACAAACAAAGGCAGGATTAACCGGTAGTTACAAAATAGATAGCTTGAATAAAGGGATTGAATATACCATTGTCTCTTCGTCGGAAGGTTATGAAAAAAGAAGACAAACAGTATCGTTTAGTCCAGAACAAACAGTAGCAAGGGTAGACTTCTCTTTAGACAAGGCATTGCCGCCAGTAACAGTAGAAAAATCTGCCAAGGAATTGGCTCCACCGGTTATAGCCGCTAAACTTGCTCCAGTTATTGTTCCGGAGGTACCAATGGAGATATTAGCCCCGCCTATGCCTGAAAAACCAGCACCATTAAAGGCATTGGCTGAAATAAAGGAAAAAAAAGGGATTGTAATTAAAGAAAGTAAGGATACCATAAAGATAGAAATATCTCAAGAGGCAGTTAACTTTACCACCGGTAGTCATCAGGTTCAAGCTACAGCCTATCCTGTTCTGACAAAGGTGGCAACTATCCTTAAGGCATACCCTGATTGTAGGGTTATGATAGAGGGGCATTCGGATAATGTTCCCTTAGGTCCGATTACACAACGCAAGTATAAAGATAATAAGGGATTATCGCAAGCAAGGGCAAATAATGTTAAGGCATTCCTTGTTGAAAGAGAGGGTGTACCGATTGCTAATCTGACAACTATTGGATATGGAGAATCAAAACCAGTTGCCTCTAATGCAACACCCGCGGGTAAAGCAAAGAATCGAAGGGTAGAGATTATTATTAAAAAGCCTGAGATGCCTGTGTCAGCAAAGGTGGCTACTGCCCCGCAGGTCAAGGAAATTCCAGCACCAGTGCCAGCCAAGCCTGTTGCCCCGATTCAGCCAACGATTGTAGCATCGCCTGTGCCTGTGGTAACGCCAACACCAGCAATAGTAGCTGCTGCCCCACAGGTCAAGGAAATTCCAACACCAGTGCCAGCCAAGCCTGTTGCCCCGATTCAGCCAACGATTGTAACACCACCTGTGCCTGTGGTAACGCCAACAATTCCAGTGGTTGCACCATTGCCAAAGGTTTATGCCATGTTAACCAATGGTAGTTTTGATGATGGGATGAATGCATGGACTTCAAAAAAAGAAGGGGTTGGAAACAACTTCGTTGACATTGCCAATGATAGCCCATCTCACCCAACAACACTTGAACTAAAACGGCAGAAGTCACAAAAAGCCCATGGTGAGGCAGGGGTTTCTCAATTATTGGATATTGGTGTCCATAGGTATACACAAGCTATCTTAAAGGCTGACATAAAGATAGATAAAGCAAGCAAACCTGAGGATGGTAAATCTGGTGGTGACTATCCTGTGTGTCTTGAATTAAACTATACTGGTACGGATGGCAACCCTTATGTTTTCAAACACGGTTTCCATATTAGCGGCAAGCTGAACTATTCACAAATAGGTGAACAAGTAAAGAAGGGTAAATGGATTACCTATACCTCTCCAAACCTGATGCAGCTTTCTCCAAGACCTGTAAAGATAACAAAGATACAGATTGCTGCCAGAGGATGGGATTTTGTGAGCAAAATTGATAATGTTGAGTTTCAATTAGGTATGTTGCCGGTTGAGGTAGCTGAGGTGCGTAAACCAGAGAAAGTAATACCGCCGGCAATAGTTAAGCCTCAAGCACCTGTTGTTCCACAACCAATAGTTTATGCCAAACTTATGAATGGTGGATTTGAACAAGGGATGGAATGTTGGCAATCTGTTACTCAAGGGTCAGGCAAGATATTGTCTGAGATAACAAAGGATGATAATAACCATCCTCACAGCCTTAAGATAAGCAGGCAGAATTCAAAATCTGCTATTGGTGGGATAAGCGTGTTCCAGATGCTGGACATTAGTGTTATCAGGTACAATTTCTGCGTTCTGCATGGGGAGATAAAGATACCTTCCAGCTCTCTTTCCGGAGACAATCAACAAGGCGGGGTATATCCTGTTTGTCTGGAAATAGAATACAGGGATATTGCTGGTCTATCCCATCTCTTCAGACACGGCTTCCTGACAAAGGGTAAATTGCAATATCCTGAGATTGGAGAAATGGTTGAAAAGAATAAATGGATAAGCTATACCACACCCAATCTCATGGAGCTTTCTCCCAGACCAGCTAAAATAACTTGCGTGAGGATAAAGGGCGATGGCTGGGATTTTGTCAGTCAAGTGGACAACATAAGTATAGAGCTATTAAACAAACCCATAGAAAAGCCGGCAGTCGTTGTTTCTCCGCCAAAATTAGTGATATCACCAGCAGCAGTGGTACCTGTTCCCACTCCAAAGCCTGAGACAAAGGAAGAGGTGAAGCCTCCAGTAAAGAAAGAGTCTGAATCATGGCTAATGGATGGAAAAGAGGCTTTGAGCAGATTTGGTGAAATGGAATCTGCTGGCATGGAAAGACTGGCTGAATCCTTAGTGGTTGACCCCAAGGGGATAGAAGAAATATCTATACTTCTGGTATCCTCAAGCATTAATCCCAAACAGGCAGCCAAAATACTGTACAAACTTTATCAGGTACAAGGGGATAAGGCGGTAGATAAGGTATTAAAGATTGTAGGTGATATTAATCCGGACAAGGTGGCAAAGATTAGGAAATTATTGACTAAGTAAGGGTCTTACAAAATTACAAATCCAAGCATGGATAGCAGGAGTAAAATAATGGAATGTAATATCTCAGCCAATAAAAAAAATTGCACCTGCACCTACGAGCCATGTAGTCGCAAGGGAAAATGTTGTGAGTGTGTGTTGTATCACAGACGAAATGGGGAAATACCTGGCTGTTTCTTTCCAGCAGATGTAGAGAAAACATATTCGAGATCTGTTAAAAGGTTTGTGCAGGCATTTGAGAAAGAAGGGAAATAAAGCAACTATACTCGTAACTACTCAGTAAGGAGTAGGCCAGTTTTTAAGTGGAATCTATACCACTTGAGTATACAAATAAAAATGACAGAGCAGAACGAATAAAATGAAAATAAAAGTATTAAAATTCTTGATTTTGATAGTAGTAATAAATTGTCTACTTAGTTTTGCCTCTTATGCAAAAGAAAATGATATAACCCTTTGGATTATGCCAAATGAACCACCACTTGCCCAAAAACCATCGGATGAGCAGATAGAAAAATTCATTGCTGATAATTTGAATGTTAGAAATACTGCAGAAGAGTAAAAAAATGATACAGAGTTTGCTCGTGCTGTTCTCGGTCAAACTAAGATTTTAGAACTAATCAAGAGGTATCAAAAAGAGAAAAAATTAGCATATCCAATCAATGTTAGAATCCTCAAATGGCAAGATGCCTTTGGGGAGATATCAGATGTTGCTGTCTCTACCAAAGGAATACTGCAACCAGATATTGTTCAATTGGGGACTACTTGGACAGCCTACTTTGCCAGTAAGAAAGCACTAATAGACATTACAGACCATGTGGATGAAAAGGCTATAGAGATTATCGAATTAAGGTATAAAGAAAAATTAGAGAGAAATGATATAATTAATGATCTATGGAGAATGAAAGAGAGGATAGTCTATTTACAGGAGATTAAAATACATCCTTTCTTCCCTATCATAGAGATGGATGAAGATGTTAAGATAATTCTGAAATTGGTCAAAGAGTGGAAAGAAGGGAATCGTAGCTTAATGGAAAACAAGGTGATAAAAGAGATTTTAGAATCTTCCATGAACAAAATCGTATATACTTTCAAAATGGATAAGATGAATAAGGATGAATTAATAGGCGTTTCCTTTGAGGTGTTTGATAATATAATTAAAGAGAAGGTTCAGACTGAGGAATGGAAGGACATTTTCCAGATTAAAAACTACTTTTATAACTCCTTGTATTACGGGATGTTCGCTAAAGTTTTGGATGAAAAATTTCCAGGCATCCCTCCTAATGAAAGGAATAAAATTATGAAGTTCCTTAAGGATAAAGCTAAAGTCAAACAGGAAGAAGGAATGTCTTTAAGCGAGAAAGAACTTAAGGATAAATTGATAGCTATGGGTTGGACCAAAGAAAAATTAATGGAAATGGAAGTTAAAAAAATATAGGGGTTTTATTCCCAGAGAATATAGAAAATTATACAATTGGAGTAAATTATGATTTTGATAGCAACATACAAGATTAAGGGTCAATTCCTCTGACATCAAAATCGACATGGACTTCTTGTCCTCTCTGGCTTAGCCTGTCCCCGCCTGTCAAGAATCGACAGAATCCTTTCTTCTCCTTGTCATTCTGGCTTGTCCAGAATCCTGTCATTCTGGCTTGTCCAGAATCCTGTCATTCTGGCTTGTCCAGAATCTTTCTTCTTATCCAACCACATTTGGTGTACTCAACAAAGAAGGATTCCCGACAAGCGGGAATGACGGATCACAAAGAGCATGGACTTCTTGTCCTCTCTGGCTTAGCCTGTCCTCGCCTGTCAAGAATCGACAGAATCCTTTCTTCTCCTTGTCATTCTGGCTTGTCCAGAATCCTGTCATTCTGGCTTGTCCAGAATCCTGTCATTCTGGCTTGTCCAGAATCTTTCTTCTTATCCAACC
>Ga0210051_1001126_pt1 | contig 26848 bp, 20 predicted proteins | sample CryGey092014_all_FD_185464 | JGI IMG/M metagenome (GOLD analysis project Ga0210051, IMG submission 185464) | Groundwater microbial communities from aquifer - Crystal Geyser CG23_combo_of_CG06-09_8/20/14_all (SPAdes) (version 2) | ecosystem: Environmental > Aquatic > Deep subsurface > Groundwater...
CGGGGAAAACAGCCGCCCAGTCCGTCGGGCGCGTCCTCTTTGAAGAGGGCGGAGGGAGTGACCTTTTCCAGTACGCCCTCCCCACCACCCTACCCACCTCCGCGACATCCACCTCCTGTTCTCCTCAGCTCTCAGAATAATAGCGAGTCACTATCGCTGACGCGACCGACTGGTGAGCGTCAGGAAGACGAAACCCGTCACTCCCGCTATGGCGGAAGCGCTGAGGATGGACACCTTCGCAATCAACAGGAGCGGCGACCCCTCAAACGCCAGGTTGGCGATGAACAGGGACATCGTGAAGCCGATGCCCCCGAGGCAGGCGGCGCCATAGATATGGGGCCACGTAACTTCTTTCGGGAGTACGGCAATGTTCAGGCGGACTGCGATGAGGGAGAAGACAAAAATGCCAATCTGCTTGCCAAAGACCAGCCCGAACAATATCCCCAGACCGACCGAGTGGAACAGCGGGTTGACGGACGAGCCGCCATGCCCGCCTTCGAGAGTGACCCCGGCGTTGGACAGAGCAAAGACCGGCATAATAAAAAAAGTAACCCACGGATGCAGGGAATGTTCCAGTCGTTGCATGGGGGTTTCCACATTCTCACAGGCCGTTTCCAGCATGACAACCGCTGTTTGCTGACCCCCGCTGGAAGCAACGGAATCGCCATGAATGCCGGAAAACTCAAAGTGATCGAGGAGCATCCGGCCCTCCTCGAGGAACTCATCAGAATCGATGAGATTCCGCGCGGGGATGGTCATAGCGGCCAGCACTCCCGCGATGGTTGCATGCACGCCGGAGTAAAGGAACATCAGCCAAAGTCCCGCCCCAAAAAGGAGGTACACCAAAGGGTGTCGAACGCCTAATCGATTACACAGCAGGAGCAGCAGCAGAAAAACCCCACCCCACGCGAGATAGGCCCAGGCGAGGTCGGCGGTATAAAAAACGGCAATGACCAACACGGCCCCGATATCATCGACAATGGCGAGCGCTGTCAGGAACACTTTTACAGCGGTGGGGATTCTCTTGCCCAATAAGGCCATCGCTCCGATGGCGAACGCGATGTCTGTCGCCATGGGGACACCCCAACCGTGGGCGCCCTCCTTGCCCACATTGAAGAAGGCATAGATGGCTGCCGGAGCAAGCATTCCGCCAAGCGCCGCCGTAATGGGCAGCAGGGCGCGGCGAACCGAAGCCAACTCTCCCACCAGAATTTCTCGCTTGATCTCAAGACCCACGATAAAGAAGAAGATGGCCATGAGACCGTCATTGATCCAGTAGTGCAGGCTCTTTTCAAATACGAAATCCCCAACCCGAACGCCCAGATGGGTCTGCCACACACTGTGATAGGTCTCCCTCCATGGAGAGTTCGCCCAGATGAGAGCCACCGCGGTACAGGCAAGCAGCACCATTCCGCTCGCTGCCTCGATGCGGGCAAACTCCTGGAAAGGAAGCAGGATTCTCCGTATCGGAGACCGCTTGAGTCGCCTCTCGATGAGACGCGAAGGTTGGCTCACCAAGTGTTAGTCCCTCTTGTGGGTGAAATCATCGCCCTCTTGCTCCGTGGCGTCTCCGAGGCGGGTGTGCGGCAACCCACAGCCCTGCCGCAGTATTGGCACTACGCTCCGAATGGATGTGGGGGCGATCACCGCGGTGATCTTGTCTCCGCGTTCAAGAAGCGTGTCCGCCGTTGGGACCGATTCTCTATTCCCTCGAAGAAGTGTAACAATTATGCAGCCGGGAGGCAACCCCAAGTCCCTCACCCTCCGACCGTCGAAGGCTGACCCAGTCCGCACCCGCACCTCCGAGGAGAGTGTCTCCTGCGTGTCAGCCATCCTTCCCCTTTTCGTCCGAAAATAAATTGCAAAGACGCAAAGAACGCAAAGGCTCTTTGCGGCCTTGGCGGCTTCGCGGTTGAAAAGAACTCTCTCCCATTTGTTTCTTCCGTGGTGACCGAGCGGGCATGGGAGATTCCTCTTTTTAGTGCCATAACGCGACAAAACATCCACGCTCCCGAACGGCAGCGCCCCTCATAAAGACCAACGGACATGCAGGCGTCAGGACTAAATGGACTGGGTTTAATCACATCGATGATTCCGCGAAAACCTACCTTCATGTCGTGCGTACGCGAGATTTACTTCGAGGCGAGATCGCGATATTGGCGAAGAAGGTGGAGGGTCGTCTGGCCGGGGCTGCCGCCACCCACCTGGAGGTGGTTCACCTCGGTGAGCGGGACTATCTCCATCAGTGAGTTGGTGAGAAACGCTTCTGTGGAGGTAGAGAACTCCTCGGGATCGACGGAACGCTCTTCACACCGGATGCCGGCCGCCGTCGCCAATTCAACCACTACCGACCGGGTGATCCCGGCAAGCACACCGGAATCGATGCCGGGGGTCACCAGAGCGTTGTCCTGCACGAGGAAGACGTTGCTTGCGGCGGCCTCGGCGAGGTGACCCCGCGTGTTCAGCATCAGCGCCTCATCAACCCCGGCCTTGCGCGCTTCCCGCCGGGCGAGAAGGCTGTCGAGGTAATTCAGAGACTTGACGCGGCTCAAGGGCGATGTCTCGTTGCGACGAATGTCGCTGATCATCGCGCGGAACCCCGTCGCGTAACAGGTTTCTGCGGGGAGGCGCAGTGGTCTGACGGCGATAAAGACGCAGGCTGGGGAGTCCTCCATCGCCTCCATCCCAAATCCGCCCGCGCCGCGTGTCATCGTGGTTCTAATGTAGGCGTCGGATAGCCCTGAGTCCTGAAGCAGAGAGTTGATGGCGACCTCGATGTCGGTCGCCGCGCAATCCGGACGACAACCCAGGGTGTTTCCCGCGGCGAAGAAGCGAGAAAGGTGCTCGCGCAACCGGAAGGCGCGACCACCGTAGGCGCGCATCGTGTCGAAGGCTCCCTCACCATACAGAAGCCCGCGATCGTGGAGAGACACTCGCGCCTCCGCCGCGACGACGGTCTCCCCGTCTATCCAGAAGAGTGCTTCCGGCTTCATAGGGTGTCCCTCGTTGGCTGTGATCGCTCGATGGCCTGCTTCCATGCCAGCGCCTTGGTGAGCGTTTCTTCATATTCATCTTCCGGGTTGGAGTCGGCCACGATGGCGCCTCCTGCCTGGAAGTAGAGTCGATTGCCCGTCTGAATGGCTGTGCGAATGGCGATATTCAGGTCGAGAGAGCCATCGGTGGCGATGTATCCAATGCAACCGGTGTAGATGCTGCGGCGCGTGGGCTCCAACTCGTCGATGATCTCCATCGCTCGGATTTTTGGCGCGCCAGTGATCGAACCCCCCGGGAATGTCGCCTTGAGGAGATCAAGCAATCCTTTGTCCCCGGCGAGCGTTCCCTCGACCGTCGAGGTAAGATGGAATACCGTAGGGAACGTCTCGAGTACCCACTGCTCCGTCACCACCACCGAGCCATGCTTGCAGACGCGCCCGATGTCGTTGCGCTCTAAATCCACGATCATGATGTTCTCTGCGCGGTCCTTCTCGCTGGCAAGAAGTTCTTCGGCAAGCGCCACGTCCGTTTCGTGCGTCGTTCCGCGGGGACGTGTGCCTTTGATGGGGCGGGTCTGAATTCGTCGCGTTGCCGGGTCGAAGCGCAGAAACCGCTCAGGAGAGTTGCTCAAAACAGTGAACCCCGGGAACTTCATGAAAGCGCCAAAGGGCGCCGGTGTCCTGTCGCGCAGGTTCAGGTACAAGCTCTCCGGCTTGACGAGCAGGGGAACGGAAAACCTCTGAGACAGGTTGACCTGGTAAATGTCACCGGCGGCGATGTATTCCTTCGCCTCCAGAATGGATTTCGTGTAGCTTGCGCGGGAAAAATTCGAGACCAGCTCGGACTCCGCAGATTCGCCGATGATGCCGGATGAAGCCTCACTCACCCCGGCGGCAAACGGGAGCTCTTTCAGCGGTCGCGCCTCGCCACGACGGACAAAGACTCCCGCTCCACTGCGGTCGTCCAGCGCGCAGTACTCGTCGTAGTATGCAAAGTAAATCTCCGGGAGTCCCAGGTCATCAAAGGCACGCACCGTGTACGGCTCAACAAGCCGCCCCACTTCGTAAGCGATGTATCCAACGCTGAGACCGACCGGGAGTCCATCAGCGGTTGTTTCCGCGCCCCCCGACACTTCTTCGATGAACTTGGTCAGGAGCTCGAGTGGGTTCCCTGTTTGCTGAACCTCGCAATCCTCTCGCACAACTGTCGCCTCTTCCCCGTGAGAACGGAAAGTCGCGGACGGGTGGCTGCCCCAGAAGGAGCGTTCTCCCTGCCCGGAAACGTTGAGGCCACTGTCCAGCCAGAAAGCGATGGGAGCATCGGCCAGATGGGACAGAATCTGAGTAGGTTGTCGAACAGGCGCTTGTATGACATTCACCAGATAGAGAAACAGCTTGGGGGTAAGGCACAGATCGCCCATTCCCCCCACTTGACACAGAGTCACATGATAGCGCATCATCTCTTCGCGGTAAACGGTGATCTTGTCTGGAGGGAGACGCGAGAACGACCCGCGTCGGAACACCGACCCGCGGAAGGGACTGGATCGGCTGTGGAAAGAGACAAGGGAAAGGCATGGGCAGAACCTTTATGGCGGCTCGACTATGGTTCCGCTGTAAGACTGAGATACCGGAAGCTTAAGGCTGAACGCGCAACCTGCGGCACAAGCCATCTTGGGTAGTCGACGGGCTTCGCTGTCGCCCGGTGACTGGACCGTGACTTCGCCAGAAAAGTGGGGTTCCTTCCTGGAAGGGGGGTCATTCTCCGAACAGCCACGGGCGAGGCAATTGAGATCATTCCACCGACAACCTGAGCCAAGAGAGACCACGACATCCGTCGCGACCCCGAGCGGCAGACGGAACTGGATCGGCGTGGGTATGCCTCGGTAACTGGCTCTCCAAAGAGGAGATTCACGTTGGCCCGCTGGGCCGCAAGGATATCTTCGAACGGCTGTCTTTTACCTTCAACGATCACTATCACTTCCTGCTCACCTCAGACGCTCGTGATGTTGCGCCGGAAGGTCTCGCGCAACTGGAGACCGCGCACAAGGAGCATTCGTTTTCATCTCGGAAGGACTCGCCCAATGTCAAATCCATTGCCTCGCATAGCCTGCATCGGTACCGAGTACCGGGAGAACTCACACGTGGACGTTATCCTCACCAAGTTCCTGGAAGGATGTGACTGGAAGGACGACAACCACGGCTTCAGCTTCAGGTTTGAGCCGCAGGTGGACATCGCGTCGATCTACCTTGCGCAATTCCCGGAGAGAGACCTTGGGCGTGGCATGGCGAAGAAGCACAGTGTGCCGATGTTCGATACCCTTGAGGGAGCCCTCACCCTCGGCACCGGCAGTCTGGCGGTCGATGGCGTCATCCTCGTCGGCGAGCACGGCGACTATCCCTACGATGAGAAGGGACGCCACCTTTACCCGCGTCGCGAGTTCTTCGAGGAGACAGTGCGTGTATTTGAGAAGAGCGGCCGAGTCGTTCCCGTCTACAGCGACAAACATCTCAGTTACTCATGGGAAAACGCGCAGTGGATGTATGACAAAGCGCGTGAATTGCGAATTCCGTTCCTCGCAGGTTCATCGTTGCCGCTGGGATGGAGGATTCCCGAGTTGGAGTTGCCTCTCGGTGTGCAGATGGAAGAAGCCGTTGTGATCGCCTACGGGCCGATTGAAGCCTACGGTTACCACGCTGTCGAGACGTTGCAGTGTATGACTGAAAGGCGCAAGGGAGGCGAAACCGGTGTTGCTGCAGTGCAGTGTCTGTCGGGAGATGCCGTCTGGCAGGCGGCAGATGAAGGGCGCTGGTCGAACAACCTCTTCGAGGCCGCTCTCGCGAGATCGGAAACGAACAAAGACGGCGATGTGCGAGAGAACGCCACCGATCTCCACGTGTTCCTCGTCGACTATGCCGATGGACTCAGGGCTTCCATATTCCTGTTAAACGGCCACCGCAGCGACTTCTCTTTTTCCGCCAGAATCAAAGGACAGACCGACCCGGTGGCCACCCTCTTCTGGTTGCAGTCGGGGAAACCGTACGTCCACTTCGCCAAACTCGACGCGGCCATTCAGCAGTTGTTTCTCACCGGACAGCCGCCCTATCCGGTGGAGCGAACTCTCCTCAGCACTGGAGTGATCGCCGCGGTGATGGATTCGCACTTTGAGGGTGGCAAGGAGGTTGCGACGCCTGAGTTGAGCGTCTGCTATTCTCTGTAGGGGAATTCTGCCGGAGTTGCGCGCCGCATCGCAGTAACCCGTTCGACATTTCCAGCTGTTGCTCTCACGGCCCGCGGGGCTGGCACGATCACGCAGGGCGCATCACCCTTGCGGCGCAAAGGGCGTACTCCCGCTTTCTGTCACGCACCCCCAGCTTCCTGATTCTCAAAGATCCACACTCCAAAGTAGTCCGGGTCCAGGAAGCCGGACGGGACGTTGTTCCACGCGCTCAATTCCCGCTCCCCGTCCTTGTTGAGTGGGGTGCTGCGACAAAGGTTGACGCGCCAGCGTGTACCGCGGGGCGCGTCAATCCCGAGGCTGACGAACGGGATGGCTATCTCCGCGGTCCACTGCCTGGCTCCCTGCTTCGTCGCGCCAGTCCAGTCGAGGTTAGGGATGGCGTTCGCCCGTATGCCGTCCCACCGGCTGTTTGCCGGGTTGAGGGCGATGTGCCAGAAGTTCTGCGGGTCGCCTTCGAGGCCAAACACCACTTCGACCGCTTCTCCGTCGAATATCGCTGCGTTATCTTGTTTCGCTCTTGTTGGCAGGGTTTGCTTGAGGTCGTCAGCATCACACTCAAAGGACAAGTAGAGATGATTCTGGTTGTAGAGCATTCGAGCCGTCGTCGATCGGACAGCGACGGCACGGCTCCCGGCAATTCGGAAACTGTCGGCCACCGCTGCGCCGTTCCACTCTCCTGGTGAGAGGGTGCCATCGATGACTGGAGCGTGACGCTCCTTCGGGAGCAACGGAATGACCAGCGCGCGCTTCTCTGTTTGCGGCGGAGGCTGTATGCCTTTGATCTGCGGCTCAACCCACAGCCATCCTGGTCCAGAATTCCCGCCATAGACGTTGGGAATGTCCTGCTTGATAAAGGCTTCGTAATCCCCATCGGTTCGGTAGAAGACCGATTGCTCGGGATGAAGGAGATAATCGGCTTTGCGTAGGTTGCGATGGAAGATCACCATATTATCACCAAACATCTGCACCCGCTTCCGTTGGCGGTCAGTCTCGGCTCCGCTGTACGCCTCCACGTAGAGCTTCTCAATGGTCGGGAGAATTGGCAGGTAGATGGACTCAATCTTGTCGCTCATGATTTCGTAGTTATCGCCGGTGTAAGGGAAAGGTTCCTTCTCCACCTTGAACTTTTGATAGCGTTCATCCAGCAATCGATAGACGCGATCCATCGCTTGCCACGCCGGGCCGTAGGCCAGTTGCAGCCATTCGCGATAGGTCTTGTCCACGTCCGTCGCCGGATTCCACATCAGTCTGGCGAGCAGGTAGTTGTTGGGACCACCGTAACCCCAGGCAGAAGTCCCGTATTCCTGCACGCTCTGAAACCCGTGCTTCTTCAATAGGGGGAACTGGAACTTGAGGAGCGACAGAGCCGCGGCATACGGCGCGCCCTGCTCTGAGCGATGCCAGTGACAGTAATTCTGGTAGCCGAGGTTCTTCGTCATCCCTGCCCAGGCGGACGCCACTTTCTCGAATTCCTGCCGGTAACCCGGCTTGTACAGGCCCATGCCGTAGTAGTTGAGGGGAGTCCATTCGATGAACACGTTTTGCTCCAACCTCATTGGATTCTTCGGCGGGTACTCGCACCGCCCGTATGCATAACCAGCGACCATTTTTCCGGGGCGCTTCTCCGCGACAACCCGAGCAACCTCGTTGTAGAAGTCGAGAAGGTTAACGGTAAAGGAGTCAACCCCATGTGCATCTTTTTCGATGTGTGCGCTACACTGCTCGCACCGACAGAACGACTGACCGTCTGAAGGAGAGATGCTCGCCATCCAGCGATCGCCGGGAGGATTTGGATGCTTGTCGAACCAGTTGACCACTCCCTCGGCTAAGGCGCGCACCGCTTCCGCGTTGCGGGTGCAGAACTTGTTCTTCTCACCCTTTATCGCGTTCCACTCGGGGTGCGCGTTCTTCAGGTCTTCGGGGAGATACCACCCCCAGGAATGCTGGGTGTAAATGACCTTCGTGCAGGCGGTATTCCAGTAACTTGGGTCGCCGCTGACTCTCTGCCGCGTCAGCCATTCCTTGACGACCGGCGGGTCCGAGATTCCTAACACACGGAAGAGAAATCCGGGTTGCTGCTTAACGTCCACCTCCGGGACGGTCAGCGTAACATGCTGCGGAATCTCCTCCCCCCACTCACCCGGCATCAGCCAGCGCACGCCGACAACGCGTTCGAGAAACTCGTACACGCCAAACTGCGTCCCGCGGCTGAACCCGTTCCACGGAGTCTTCTGTCCGTCCGGTGCATCCCTGCCGAAGATGTACAGATTCCGTCCTCTTGTGGCGATGCGAAAAGCCTCGTAAGGCAACGAGTCGGGGTCGAATCCTGCTGCTCGCGCAACCGCGTTGTCTCCAAGACAGATCATGTTCGGGGACGGATCGGCTGTGACCGGTAGCTCAACACCGGTGGAGGCTTTGAGAATTCTCTGCAATTCCATCGCAGCCGTCTTCACGGACGACGGCGCGTCCACGCGGTGAAAGACGCAGTACTTTGAGGTTCCCTTGTCGACCAGAGTCAGAGACTGCGCGATGGATGAGCCGATGGAACAGAACATGGGAATGAGCGCCGACAGTAACACCGCACCCACACGCGGAGACAGACCTTTCATTGTCCTTCCACCTTGCCAAGTGAGTTTTGAGCCGCCATATTTTACCACGTGAGACGAAAGGTCAGACCGGCGCACTTGCTCATGAGCCACGATCGTCGACGGCAGCCTCCCCAGTTGGTCACCATCGCGACTGCTCGCTTGAACACTGCGCCACGCCAGCATTTCCCTTTCTGTGTCGCGAGGTGTTATAATGCGCCCCGCATTTAACGCTCCCAGGAAGCGATCCGGACCTCACCTGTGCCCCCATCGTCGGCTGCTCTTACCACCTCACTCAATCGTCGCGACCTTCGGCTCTCGAACCTGGCCGCGACCTGTTTCGCCATGGCCAACTACATGGCGTGGCTGGCCGGGCCGCTCAAGGGACTGCGATTACACGCGTCCAGTCTGGAAATGGGCATCATCGCTACCAGCTCGGGCGCCGTGTATGCTTTGTGCTGCCTCGTCTTTATGCGGTTCAGCTCGCGTCTTCCGCCGCGGCGAACTGTTCTTATGGGATGCGCGGCAAGTGTGACCACTTTCCTGGCGGCATCCACGGTAGTGCGCAACATCCCTTCCCTCATCTGCATCGTCGTGGTTCTCGGTGTCACGTGGGCGCTCTTCTGGCCTCCGCTCATGTCGTGGATGAGTCGAACCGTGCCGCCTGAGTGCATGTCCCGGGAACTGGGAGGTTTCAACCAGTCGTGGTGCATCGGGGACATGATTGGCGGATTGCTGGCCGGGATCGTCTCCCAGCACTTCTCAATTTCTGGGGTCTACCTGTGTTCTGCCGCTCTCGGAACGGTGGCTTTTGGTCTGATCTGGCGACGGAACGGCATTCGCCCAGAATCTCGCGGCTCTGGTATTGCGACTCCCAAGCCCGCCACCGAGGCCGGAGAGAATTCTCCCAAGCCAAACGACGTTGATCGGCGCTTCATCTATGTCGGCTGGATAGGCCTGGGCACGGGCTTTCTGTGTCTCGGTTGTTTCAATGGGCTGTTCCCGCTGATTGCGCGGGAACGTGTCGCCTTCTCCGACACCACCATTGGTCTCTGTTTTGCCCTGATGGGGCTGTGTCAACTTGGGGCCTTCCAAAGCCTGAAGAAGTGGTCTGGGTGGCATTACCAGTTGTGGGCAGCGGTCATCGCGAACGCGTTATTTATCGTCGCGCTCCTGATCCTGCGAGCGACTGCCCGGCCTGTCGATCTGTTTGTTACGTCCATTGTGTGTCCCATCGCAGCCGCCTTATGCTATACTGCCAGTATCTTCTACGGAGCCACAGGGCGACTACGCAAGAGCACCGCGATGAGCGTACACGAGGGACTGTTGGGTGGAGGGCTTTTCGTGGGAGGACTTACCGGAGGTTGGCTGGCTAAGCAATTCGGTATTGGTGTACCGTTTGTCGTTCTGAGCATCCTGCTCGCGGCAGCCTCACTCATTCAGTGGCGGGTCGGGTGGTACGGACACCATCGCAAGGAAACTCCGCAACCATAGGAGTAGCTCGAATTTGCGAAGCGCTGTCGCGCCAACGCGGAGCGGTCACCGACGGGCACTCACGGACGCGGCCTATTGACCGCGCTCAACCATTCCAGTAGAATTGCGGGGTAGTCGCGCTCAGACCCGTAGCTTTGTCGCCCCCGGAGTTAATGCGCCTTCTCTCTCAACCCTCGCAGGGCGACAAAGCTGGAGCTTTATCCTACGGAATCCCTTTCAGGAGGGGCATTCAGATGAAGACGCCAACCATCTCTTTCATATTCCTGCTGGGTGTTGTCACGACTGCGCTCGGTATTGATTCCGCGGACGCGGTGACGCTTGCCACCAACGGCAAAGCCACCGTCACTGTCGTCCGCGCGGCCGATGCGACTCTCGACGAACAAACAGCGGCCACGGAGTTAGCAGACTATCTCGGCAAAGTAACAGGAGGTCAGTTTGAGGTCTCGGATGAGGCCGCTTCGGCGGCGAGTGGCGCAGCGGTCTATGTCGGCCCCACACAGTTTTCCCGGAAGCATGGCGTCGACGCCGCAAGCTTGAAACCGGAGGAGTGGATGCTCCGCACTGTCGGGAACGACCTCGTTCTCGTCGGCGGGAGACCGCGCGGCACGTTGTATGCCGTCTACCGGTTCCTTGAGGAAACCGTCGGGGTGCACTGGTGGAGTCCGTGGGAGGAGTCCGTGCCTCGCAAGCCGACTTTAAGACTGGAGAACCTGAACCTGCGCGGCAAGCCGGTGATTCCCTACCGGGACATCTACATGCTGTACGGCAATGACGGGGGCCGCTTTGCCGCGCGCAACCGCCTCAATCGCGATGGTGATGCGAGGATCAAACCGGAATACGGCGGATGCCGCGACTACGGCCCGCCCTACCATGTCCACACATTCAACCTTTACTTCCCGCCGAAGGAGTACGGCGCCCAGCACCCGGAGTGGTTCTCGCTCATCAACGGAAAGCGAGTCGTGGAAACCTCGCAACTCTGTCTCACCAACTCCGAGCTGCGGCAGGCTTTCCTTGCCAAACTCATTAACTACATCGAGACCACGGCAGCGACGGCAAGGGCACAGGGCGCGCCTGCGCCGGACGTGTTCAGCGTCTCTCAGAACGACTGGGACCACCACTGCGAGTGTGACAACTGCCAGGCAATCTCAAAGGCCGAGGAGAGCGAAGCCGGGCCGCTGCTGGATTTCGTCAACTTCCTGGCCGACGGCATCAAAGACAAGTACCCGTGGGTTTACATAGACACACTGGCCTACCAGTACACACAGAAGGCGCCCAAGCGCATCAAGCCACGCGACAATGTCATCATCCGTCTGTGCGACACACGCTCCGATCCAACCAAGTCGATCACGTCCGAGGCAAACAAGGAGTTCCGTGAGCACCTGCTGAGTTGGGCCGCCATCGCAAAGAACCTGCGCGTGTGGGACTACGCTGTCACCTACGCCAACCCGGTCGGGATGCCAATGCCGACCGCTCAGACCTACGACGATGACTATCGCTTCTACAAGGAGCACAACGTTGAGGGAGTGTTCACGGAGCTGGAGTACGCCATTCTGGCCGACATGCGCGACTTCAAGGTCTGGATGATGATGAAGCTCTTGGAGAACCCCTACGCCGATTACGACAAGCTTGTGCGTACCTTCACGGATGGTTTCTACGGTCCTGCGGCGGGTAGGCTCGTCCGAGACTATCTGGTGGCGCTCGAGGCGGAGATGGTAGCGAAGAAGTCATTCGCCAACTGGTCCTCAACGCCGATGTCGCTGACGTACCTGAACCTGAGCTTCATCAACCGCGCACAACGCATCTTCGACGAGGCGGAAAGAGCCGTGTGGGATGATGCGGTGCTGCGGCGACGGGTACGCCATGCGCGTCTGCCGCTGGACAGGGCCACTGTGGTGACGCGCACGCGCCTGAACAGCGAATGGCAGGCCCTGGGCCAGCCGACCGACCCGACCCCTCCGAGCCGCGACCTCGTTGCCCAGCGGGCGATGGACACGTGGATCACGCAGGCGAAGCTGCGCATGAGTGAGGCACAACAGGCAAAAGAGAAAGCAGAGGCCGAGAAGGAGATGCGTCGCTACACTTCGCTGCCCAGCTCAGTGCCGCTGCCTGAGAAGTTCCGCGATCGGCCCAAAGGCACGGTCTTCGACTACACCGCCGATATGACGCGCAACTGGAAGGATGTCGTCAAGATAGTAAAGGACCCCGAGGCAGAGAGCGGCTTCACTAACAAGCTGGACCTGACGGCGCCGGAGACGACCGACTCTGAGAAGTACGCGCTCCCGATGCCGTGGGGGCTGTATGGCGTGCAGCAGAAGAAGTTCATTGGTGGCAATCCCATCAAAGCCGAGGGCATCCCCGGTCCGGGCTACCACTGGTACAAGATGGGCAGCTTCGCCGTCGAGCCATCATACTACGCGTACTTCTTCTGGAGTTGGATCATACAGGTAGACATTGACAATGCATTCGACGCCGGCAAGCCTGATCAAGAGTTCGAGGCGTGGGCGCGCATCAAGTTCGAGGGGCCCCGCTTCCCGCACGCCAAACCCGACCAGAAGGACGCCATCTACGTGGAGCGGCTTGTGCTGGTGGAGGTGGAGTGATTGATGTCCAAGACGCGACTACTCAGCCTGACCGGGATGGGACGCGGGTCACGCGGGGTTCACGCTGGGCAAACGCAGCGATTCACATATTTCGGCGGGTTTGGGTAGGACGGTCGGTTCGTCAGACAATGATGAGATGTTACTACTCACGTACTTAGACAGGATTTACAGGATTGTCAGGACTGGAGCGGCGCACGGACGCCGTGCGTCCGTCGCCTTCGCGAAGCATGTAGTCCTGGAAGCATCGACGCCGCGACGGTTGCGCTCGGACTGTATCAGTCCGCGTCGGCCTTGGCGCGGCCTTCACCAAGCCGATTCATACGGACCGTCGTGGGTGTAAGACCCATGCCGAACTGCGGCAAGGCCCTTGATTGGTCACCTCGAACTCGCAGAGTTCGCCCTCATCCTGTGTATCCTGTAAATCCTGTCAAAAGGTTGTACCTGAGTAGTTACGATGAGATAGTAAAATATTGATACGACCGACCAGATGAATCCGCGAGAATCAGCCCCAACAATGTTCGTCCGCGGTTTCTCCCTGCCTCGGCGGAGCAGTGGTCTCCAGACATAACGGGCCATCACGCGTTCCTCGCCAACGTGCGCTCGATCACTTCGTTCTGAATGGTTTTGTGCAGGGTGGTGAAGTAGGCGCTGTAACCGCTGATGCGAACGACGAGGTCGGGGTGGCGCTTGGGATTCTATTGGACATCCAACAGCATGGCGGGGTCGAGATAGTTGATCTGCAAGTCGCCCCCGTCCGCGTCGATGAACCTTAGAAACACGGGAACGAGGTGGTCCGCCAGTGTCCCGATGCCGATCGGCGACACGCTGCCAGAGTTGCACCGCGCGCCGCCTTCCATCATGTCTCGCGCGTTTTCCATACAGCGCGCGCAACTTGTCCTCGATGGCAGACAGGTCGGTGGGTACGCAACGCGCACCGCGCCGCGCTCAAACGCTGAACCTTATTTCCAGACAATCCCCGTCCTGCACGAGATAGTCTCTGCCTTCCAGCCGCAGGTGCCCTGCCGCTTTGGCTGCGGCCCATGAACCGCTCTCAATGAGATGGTCAAAGGCGACAACCTCCGCTCGGATGAATCCGCGGGCGAGATCGGAGTGAATCTTCCCGGCTGCGGTGTGGGCAGTGTCTCCGCTGGTGATCGTCCAGGCACGACACTCATCCTTTCCCACTGTAAAGAAGGGGATGAGTTGCAGGCTCTCATAAATCAGGCGGATGAGCCGGTCGCGAGCCGGCTTGTCGATCCCCAAGTCACACAGGAATTCTCCAGCTTCATCAGCCGTCATCTGGGAGATTTCCTCCTCAATCCGAGCGCTGAGGCTCAGGTACGGAAGTCGCTTCTGCCTTGCCAATCGGACGAACGGCTCAGGCTCCGGGAACGTGATCGAGTGCTCATCGCGGTTCAGGACCAGGATCGACGGTTTCAGGGAAAGAAATGTAAAACCGCGCAGCATAAATTTCTCATCAAAGCTCAAATCAACATTCCGTAACGGTTTCTCGTTCTCGAGACAACCTTTCAGCCGGGACAGGAGTTGCATCTCACTCTCCCGCACCCCCTTGTCGATAATCCCCTTCTTCTTTCGCTCCATCTCCATGTTTTCCAGGCGTTTCTCGATAATGGTGAGATCCGCCAGCATCAGCTCCAGTTCCACCGATTCCACGTCGCGAGCGGGATCAAGGGAACCTGCCGGGTGAGGGATGGTCGCATCGTCAAAGTCCCGCACCACGTGAACAAGAGCATCCACGTTGCGCAAGGCGGCCAGCAGTTGTGGACTGAAGCCCTGCTCTTTTGCCGCGCCGGGAATCATTCCTGCCACATCGACAATATCCAGTGTGGCGTGAATTGTCTTCTTCGGCTGGTAGATGTCCCTGAGGGAGTCGAGGCGAGGGTCGGGAACAACCGTTACCCCGATGTTTGGTCCGGACTCGCCCCCCGCGAAGCGATGGGTCTCAGCCTGCGCGCCCGTCAGGAGGTTGAAAAGGGTTGTCTTTCCTGTGGCGGGTAATCCGATAATGCCGATGTTCATTCCGTCTCCGATGTGATCCGCTGGGAATCCGCAAGTAATGTCTATTCTGGCGCGACCTCGACGCTCGTCTGCGTGGAAAGGGGGGCGGCTCGGGCATTGCGCTTCACTGACTGCCGAGAACCTACCGTTCCGTGACCTGTGCAGCAAGTCTCTGCGTCATCAGGGCGACTACGGGGTCCTATGGGTGCAGGCCGTCCCTGAAGTATCGCGCTGCATTGGGAATCAGTTCGGTCAATGCTGGGACCTCACCCTCGCATTCTCCCATACCGCATGGTTGCTGTTGATGGTGTTTGTGGCGCGGGCTTGGGGGTCGCCTCAGAGAGGCGGCAGTGGCGAAGACCCATTTCCCCTCAGTCTGAGAACAGAGCAGTGTCCGTGTCGCCGAAATACTTGATCCACGTGGCTTTGCTCCCGGTGATCATTGTCACAAACCAGATTTGTGACCGCACAGGAATTGTAGTCCCCCGCCGCGCAGGTGTCAACGACGCATTATTGTAACTGAAATTCCAGCATAAGAGCTCGTCCAACAATAACTCCGCGTTTTAGTAGCAGGCATCGCCGTCGCTCCGAGGTGTTCGGCTGAACTTGACGCGGAATTATTGTTGGACGAGCTCTAAGAATGGTGCCACTGGAAGATACCTCAATAATCAGCCATCCAGTCCCTACTGGATGGATGCAGAGCGCAGAGAGAAATGCCGGGAAGCCCCTGCTTCCCCAGCCGAGAACGCAACCTCTGCTGACGGCGGAGCAGGGGCTCCTATGGTTGGGTAGCGATCCCGGCTATCCATCCCGTAGGGACTGGATGGCTGATTAGATGACTTCCCGTAGGTCACGCTCTCTTTACGCTGGAATTTCCTTGGTGGAGGTGTGACGTTGACTGATGGAAGAAGGGGCATTGTTGCCCCCCCTCGAGGCACTCGTTGCGTGTCGTCCTGTTCCGACCGTGCAGCCTGCGGGTGCAGGACCTGCTGGCCGCCAAACGAGACCAGACACTACCGACTCTGTGAGTCCGCGCCGAAGGCACTGAAGCACCTATCCCGCTATGAAGCACTTATCCTGGACGACCTGGGCTACGTGCAGCAGAACCGCGAGGCGATGGAGGTCCTGTTCACACTGCTGGCCGATCGCTATGAACGCGGGAGCGTGATGCTCACCAGCAACCTGCCTTTCTCTCAGTGGGAGCAGATCTTCTCGGACTCTGTGAGTCCGCGCTGATCAACCATAACAATTCCGGGAATTATAATCGTTGTCAACGGAAATTATAGTTGACGCCAGACAGTGACTCCACGTTCGCGGGTTCCGGCCCGTTGTCAGATTGCACCGGCAAGACTTTCAGCACTCCTGCCCGGACATTCGCCACTCAGCCAGCAAGCCGATCCACACGGGCAAGTACTGGGAAAAGCGGATCCAGTCCGGTTCCCCGCCAAACCATCGATACAGATAGTTCATGGCAACCAGACCACTGAAGAGAAACCATGATGGTGAGAAACGAACGCAGAGGAAGGGAATCGACCAACAGATGTACCAGGGATAGACGGTGGAAGACAGCATAAAGAATGCGGCGAACACGAAGAACACGCGAGAGAGCGTGCTCTCAGTATCGCCGGACAGGCATCGCATAGACAACCCAAACGCGGTGATGAACAACGCGAGACACACCCCCTTTGCCACAGGAGAGGAGGGGGTGTCCATGTCGCTGACGTTCTCTCTCGACGCGATTCCGAGGTGGTCGATGATCGGGGCCATCATGTCATCCAGCGGAGAGGCAGCCTTCCTCACAACATAGTAAATTCCTGCGTTGCGTTCCCAGTTCTCGAGATACTGCCGAAGGCCCGTAGCACACTGCATGTTGGGGGAAAAAAACGGCAGCGCAAGAACCACCAATGTCAGTGTCAGCGACACCAGGAAGGTGACGCTCTGCCTGCGCGGGGATGGTTCTTGAGGCGAATCGGGCGCGCCGGAGGCGCGCCGCGGGAGTCGCAGAAAACCGAGAAACAACAGAGGGACTGCAAGCAGCGAGTACCCTTTCGCCATCACCGAGAGCGCCAGCGCAAGACCGCATCCCAGAGGGAGACGTCGGGCAAAGAAATAGCACGTGAGCGCCAGGAAGAAGATACCAATCCCGTCCTGGTGTCCATTCAGTGATATCTCGGTCACTACCAGGGGATGCCACGCATAGACGATACTCCACATTCGCGAGCGTCCGAGAGCGCCCAGCAGCCCGCAGAGGGCGAAGATCGTCGCCACGTCGATCAGCGCAAACAGCGCTTTCAGCGTTGCCATGCTGTTCGGCTTCAGCCGATAAGCCACGTGGAAAACGAATTGCGACACCGTGGCATAGACCGTCGGAACGCTCTTATTGTTGATGTCCCACCAGAGGTCATCTCGGTACCCGACGAGGTCGGGGTGGTCAGGAGGGTAGATGAACGGATTGATTCCGAGGTTTGTCATCTTCCCTTCCCAAATGTACCGGTAGGGGTCCGTTGTGCGCGGAGGCTCGTTGGGAACGGCCATCCCGCGGTAGAGAATCGAGAAGGCGATGACAATCAGAAGTCCCCTGCCGCGCCGTTCAGTCGGCAGGAGAACCGCAATAACGACCGCCACTGCAAAGAGCACAAAGGCGGCGGCGAATGCCACTTCGTGGCAGAGAATCCCGTTTCGGGTGGACTTTTCCACCGCGAATACGCCGTAGGGAATCAGCGACAACGCGCCAAGAACTGCAAGGGTGGAACCCCCATGTTTTGCAGTGAACTTCTCAACTTCTGCGCATCCACGCGTTTCCGTCCATCTCATCTCACGTCGCCTCTCGATAGGGACGCGAAGATCCCCCCAAAACACAGGACGGTGAAGATACCAAACAGAACCCGGGTGCTCTGCATCAGATGAGGATACGTTGCGGGAGTGATTTTCTGCGCACCGATGATCAGAGCAAAGACGAGCACGGAGACCCCCATGCTGAACATCTGACCGGTGACGCGCATGGTGCTGAGAAGTCCGGCCGCTACGCCATAGAAGCGACGGTCCACCGAGCTCATGATGGCGTTGCTGTTTGGGGATGAAAACAGTGCGAACCCAAATCCAAGCAGCAGAAGACAGCAGACGATGTAGCACTGTGAACTCTGGAAGGTGAGTCTCAGAAGCAGAGACAATCCTGCCACGGTGAAAGCCATTCCCGTGGACGCGACCAGCCGTGGCTCAACCCGGTCGGACAGTCTCCCCGCCACAGGAGAGAACAGCGCCATCATAATAGGCTGGGCAATGAGAACACGGCCAGCGTGCTCGGCGTTCATGCCCTTGATGTATTGCAGGTACAGACTCAGCAGGAAGCCCACGGCAAATGTTGCGCTGTAATGCAGGAAAGCTGCGAGGTTGGAGAACGCGAAGGCTCGGTTCCCACGGAACAGCTTCATCTCAAGCACGGGGTATTGTTGCGCAGTCTCCCATCGGACGAAGCAGACCGTGGCGATGACACCCAAGCAAAGCAGTCCAGCGCCCTTCACTTCGGACAGACCGGACAACCCAAGCATACACAGGATCAGCGATACACCATAGATGGCTGCGCCAACAAGGTCGAACTTGTCTCCCCGCGATTCCGCCCATTCTCCTTCGAGACGGCAGAGAGCCAGGTAGAAGACGATTGCCTGAAAGGGCAGGTAAGACAGGAACACCGTTCTCCATCCGAAGGTCTCGACCAACAGGCCGCCCAGGACGGGGCCCAATGAGAGGCCCGTGTACACGGATGCCACCGTGCAGCCCAGCACACGGCCGCGATCGCCAGGTGCAAAGACCGAAGTCAGGATGGCGATGCTGGTCCCGAAAATCATTGCCCCGCCCACTCCCTGAAGGAAACGGGCGACAATCAGTACCGAAGATGATGGGGCGGACGCGGCCAGGACCGACGAAAGAATATCCAACGCAATACCACAGGTGAACACCCGCTTCCGACCGTGGCTGTCGGCGAGTTTCCCAACCGGCACGAGAGAAATCGCCGCAGCCAGCAGATAGGCGGATGATACCCAACTCAAGAGCACCGCGTCCATCTCAAACCGCCTCCCGATGGTGGGGAGGGCAATGTTCACAGACGAACCCATAAACGGTGTCAGAAAGGAGCTGAGAACAGCAACGAACAAGGCTGTTCTCTTGAGGCGCGCATCGGGTTTTGCTTCATGTGTGCTGGTTGTCATGAGATTAGCGGTCCAGTAACCGGGAACGCAGCGAAGCAGAAAGAGGGATCATGCTCGAAGCATGATCAGACCACCGAAGCGTCCCGTCACTCCTGCCTCCGCCCGGTACGAATAGAACGAATCGGTGTTGCAGGATGTGCATATCCCGGAGACCTCCGTATGCTCATCGAGCACCCCTTCCTGGCGCAGTTGCCTTTGAGCGACGGCGGTGAGATCGAGGTGCATGGATGCGGGTTCCTCTTTGCGGAGGAATGTCGATCTCTCTCCAGGGAACTCCTTCTCAAACTCAGCAGCAACCTCATGCCCCACTTCGTAACAACACGGGCCGATGCAGGGCCCGATTCCCACCCGAACATCAGACGGGTGGCAGCCGAACGACTCGCTCATTGCTGTCACGGTTCGCGGCAAAATGCCTCCGAGAAGGCCGCGCCAGCCGGCGTGGGCTACAGCAACCACTCTCCGCACGGGGTCGTAGAGGGAACAGACACAACAGTCAGCCACCAGTGTTAGCAACGGCACACTCGGTCGGTCGGTGATGAGGGCATCAGTTCCGGGGAGACCGTCGTCCCACGCCCGGCTGCCGCGCCTCAGATGCTGTTTTGTGACCACGGCGATTCCAGTGCCATGCGCCTGTTGCCCCACCACCAATGAGTCGGCATCAACCCCAACGGCGGCACAGAATAGACGGCGATTGCGCCACACGGCCTCCGCGTCATCCCCCACATGAAGCCCCAGGTTGAGAGAATCGAAGGGCGGCGCGCTCATGCCTCCCGACCGCGTGGACACCGCAGCTACGAGATCGGGAAATGGATCGAGCAGACCGTATGCCAGATAGGCTAAGCTCCCGTCTTGGTGTTCAGTCATCCGGCACACGCTCTGCGCGTGTGGTTGAGTAGACGGTTCGGCGAACGTTGCATATTGCGTCCTGTTGGCATCGGAGCTATCCGTGCAATATATCACTTCATGACGTGGGCTGCAATTTCGTGTTCAAGCGGGTGAGCCACACCCCCAGGCTCGTGTGCCGTTGGGGTGTACATCCGCCAGCGACTGTGCAATATTATTGGCGCCGTGTTTTCTCGAGATCGGGATCACATCTTTGATTTTTGATATTCGTATGGCGCGCAGTTCCAGTGCAGAGGATTTTGGTTTGCGTGAGAGAGGATTTGGAGTACTGAGGTCGTATCGGACTCTTCGAGTCCGCAGAGATAACGATAGCGGCCAGCAATAATCGATCCGTCGGGAAGCTATTGGAGAAGTATTCCGACACCCCCAGGTTACTTGCCGCTGCGTGTCTGGTTCGCATGTTAGAACAACGCCCTCACAGCGTGGTGATGACAATGGACAGCGACTTCCGGTTTTATAGGAAATGCTTATGCACTTAACTCCGAATCCCCCCGAACTTGTTTCGGGGGATTGTTAGATTTATGCTATTGCACATGAGGGTTTCAGAGAATTCCCCCGGATTCATTCCGGGGGATCGTTAAGACCGCGCTACGTTCGGAGTAGAGTAAACCGAACAATCCCCCGCAACAAGTTCGGGGGGATTCCAATCCAAAGTTTTCGGAGCAAAGCGCCTAAGCAATATAGGAAAAATGGTCGGCAGGTCATCCCAGCGATCATGCCGTGAGCGCTCCGGTTGATGTGGTGTACGTGTCCCCTCTCACGCAGCCATCATCTTCCTCAACCAGGGCCACACGCGCACGCCCTCCCAGTGGTGGTCGCCTCTGAAGACGTGCAGGTTGCAGCGGTCGCCGACTCCCATCATCTCATAGGCCCGCTTCAAGTCGGCGAACGATTGCCTCACTGCTTGCACGGGGAAGCCGCCGTCTTCGGTTCCCGTTTCGGACATAAAAGTATTGGGAGCGACCAGGGCGGCGACATCGCACATTTCCGCGATGCGTCCGAGTCCGGGAACGTAGTGATCCATGCAGTGGTGCTGCGCCACGATGGAATCTCGGAATGTACAGAAGTACCCGCTGGTCACCACGGCGCTGAACCGTTTGTCCATCGCTCCCGCAAAGAGGCACACGTTTCCTCCGCTGCTGATGCCCGCGACCGCAATGCGACGCGTAATCACTTCAGGAAGCGTTCTCAGGAGGTCACCGACCCGAATCGCCTCAAAGGCACGCAGGCCTGGCAGCGACATCCCCAGTTGAATGGCGTCCATCGCGATCTGCCAACACCCATGCACGCCCGGAGTTTTTTGCAGGTGACGGAACGCCTGCCGCCGTCCCCACGCAATCTGTTCATGCGCGGCGGCGACAAAACCCTCCCGCGCGGCCTGAAGGGCGAAGTCGTGCTGATAGCCGGTGAAGAGTTCCCGGTCGCTTCCATCGCAGGCCAGCCCGACGAGTTCGTTGACGCTCGAGGTGTGACCGGAGCAGCAGACGAGACCGGGAACCGGTCCCGTCATCTCGGCCGGAAGGATGACGAACACCACTGTCTTCAGACCGGGCAGCGTCTCCAGCTCATAGCAGCGTCGGACGAAACCGTTTCCCGGCTCGGTGGACAACAGCTTCGGAGCGAGGGGAACCGGTCTGTAGAGCGGGAACCCCAGCGCATCCCCCAGCTCTTTGCGGAGCCGTCGCCTCCAGGATGGGATCGCTTTCGGTTGCTCAAAGGGGAATGCGAGCGCCCTTTCCGCGCCGTCATATTCTCGCTTGAGCCACTGCAGAGGGTCATAGGATTGTGGTGCGGCGTCGCCGCGTCGTGCGATAACTGGTGTCGTTCTCAATGTCGCTTCTCCTCCATTTCCTTTACCCACGCCTTCACTTGATTCACCGGGAACCGCTCACCGGGACACCTTGTGTCTCCATCCACTTGTCGATGGGTATGGATATTTTCCGGACCAAAGTGATAGCGATCAACCAGTTCTTCGATCAGTTTACGCAGAGCCTGCATCTGTTCCCGGGTGGGTTTTGACGGCTCCATTTTGCCGACAGCCTCCTTCGTGAAGTTCCCCACCAGGCAAATACCGATGCAATCATTCCCCTTGGTTGCGTGCGCGCCGCGGCACCCCTCCGGGCGCCCCGGCTCGATGACTCCATCTGAACGGATGACGTAATGGTACCCGATATGATAGATGACGCCATCATATTCCTTCGAGAAGCCCCGCCGCGCGTGCCAGGCGTCGATCACACTCACAGTCACCAGATTGCCGCCGACTTTGCCGGCAGTGGCAGTGTGGTGTAGCACGATCCCTCGAGGGTGTGGCTTTCGCGGCGGCTGAAGTTTGATGAGAATCAGGACAATGGCAATCAGTAGACCACCGATTAGCACTCGTTTCGTTGCCCGCGCTTCCCACTGCGGATCAGCAGCAGGCAAAGCGCCGGCGCGATTGTGAGACCGACGCGCCCGTCTGTGATGATGAGTGACGTCGCGGTTAATCTTGCGGGATGGCATCATGATTCGGAGTGTGGGAACCGCAGGGCGCCTGATCAGGCTCTCTCTGCTCATCGAGTTGGACGGCGATCGGTGTCGGCTATCCAGTCGGCCTGGAATCGCTAAACGGAAACGGGTATCCGATTGTGGATATTGTTTCGCGCGCGACCTCAGAGAACCCGGAACGCGAGTTCAGAGACCCCGAAGCCGGGACTTCAGCCACGCGTAGATACTTGCGCCTATCTGCTTGTAGCCAAAGGCGTTGGGGTGCACGCCGTTGTTTTCCGGGTAGCCGTCGACGGGATCGATGTTAAGCTCCGTGGGAACGACGAAGGTGTTCTCAGCTTCACGTCCCGCGAATTTCGCGATCTCCCGTTCCACCAACCGATGCTGAATACGCTTCCATCCCCAACGGTGGAACCTTCCCTTATAGTTCGCCTCGAAAACGGACTCCCGAGCATTGGGAGGAGTGGTGAGACAGATGCCCAGCTCCGCTTCCGGCGCGGCGCTCCTGAAGGCGGCGACCAACTTGTCCGCTTCAGCGAACATAACATCAATCCGCTCGTCGATCGCCGAAGGGACTTCCGGATCTGCGCCAAAGCAGTCGTTGATCCCCAGCAGAAACGTCACATGAGTGGGACGCTTCCCCCCGAAGCTCTCATCGAGATACCGCGCCACGTCCAGAACAGGCTTTTTCTCGCCTCCGAGGAACACAAAGGGGCTGCTGCGTTTATTGTATGTACCGTCCGGGTTGGGTTCGTAGTGCGTCGTAAACCGCGCCCAGGTCCAACCGCCGTAACCCTCGTGGGCGACGCCTTCCTGCGCGCCCGCGGGACGATGAGTTCCCAGCATTTGCCACTTGGGGTTCTCAGGCTGTGACAACAAACTCGCGATTGCGTTGGGGTAGGCGGTAGCGTGAGTGAGGCTGTCGCCGACAATCAGCAGCGCGACTTGTCGCCCTGCCCCTGCATTGGCGGGAATCACGCGCAGACTGGTCGAGGCGCGCCCCAGGACGGTTCCGGCCGCATCGCTGACCGTGACCGTCAACGAATGGTCGCCCGCGTCCTTTGCCGTCGGTGTCACTTTCCAGCAACGCTCCCCACTCTCTCCCGCAAGGTTGCACTCGATGCCGAAGCGGTCATTCTCCGGCGTCTCCGTCAGCACAACGTTGTCGTAGTAGAGGCTCATCTCCTGCCCGACAACGGCAAACCAATGCGCGGGCAGTGTGAGACGGAGTGGTTCCGGCTCCGCAGCCGCAACGGTCATTGACGCGGCAAAGACAATGATGGCAAGGGGCGAACAGAATCTGTTGAGTGGCATGATATCCTCCGCAAACAGGTTGGGGATTCCCTGCGTTTTATGCTACCGTCGGCAGGAACTCCTCTGCGTACCATCGATCCAGCTTCTTGTGCAGCTCGACGATCATTGGTTCGTCTGCCTTCTTCCAGTACATCCCTGTAAACCCAAACTGAATGGTTGGGTACTCTCCCAGCCGTTCCATATAACCGCGTATGGTGGTCTCCTCTTCACCCTCCACCAGTTCCTCACCATAGCACAAAACGACCTGCCTGTCCTTCAGCAATCCCAGAATTTCGTCCATCCCCATCGAACCAGCGGTGGCGCTGGGGATGATGCCCGCCTCGGTGCTTAGGACGTTCGGGAGCAGATCGAGTGTCGTCTTGATCACGTGCGGGCCGCTGCACGGGTGGATGGCGACGCAATTGCCGAAGTGCTCGGCAATCTGCAGGTCGTATGGCAGCACGGACGCCTGATACCGCTGCGCCGAAATAAGGTTCACGGAACACTCTGCCACCCGAGTGGAGCGCCAGGGAGCCTTCGCCAGCCGATCCGCCCCAATGCGCTCCGTCAGCAGTCGATGCGCGGCGATCCAGAAATCGGTAATCTGCTGCATCAATATTCCGTAGGCGTCAGGGTCATCCTCCATGTCCATGAAGAGATCTGTCCCCACAATCTGTTGCGCGATATTGAACGGCCCCTGAAAATCCGGCAGGTTGATCTGGATCCATCCGGGAGTGTTCTCCTTGACCGTGTCGAGGTACTCCAGAATCTCAGGCATCTTCCCGCTGGTCTCCACATCGGGAGGTTCCCGGTCCCTGAAGTCTGCGAGGGGGATGTTGTTCAGAGCGGTTGTCGGCGCCGCGGGATTGTCTTCATCCAACTCGATACCGAAGACGGTGGGGATGAACCCCACACCGCCGGACCCAATACCGACACACGGGAAGATGGGATTCTCCATCTTCAGGGGACCGGGAATCCCCTCCATGGCTCCTGCCAGGCGTTCCAGTGGTGTGGGTGGCGAGGGAGGAGGTCCCTGCCTCAGGTCATGTTCCGGGTCGGGGGCGCGACTGATGGACAGCGGAGCGTAACGCGGGATGCATCCCTCCATGAGGTCTTCTTCGATCAGTAACAGATTCTTATCGGGCCGAGATTTCAGTACCTCAGAAAGCTCCTCCAGAGCGCGCTCGATGCGTTCTTGTGGTTTCAATACAAGTCCTCCTTGCATATCATCTTGAGAATCTGCGTCACTTCATCTCCGGCCAGCCAGTGGCGGCGAACTCGTCAACCGGTTTGCCCCACGCATGATAAAGGAGCCGGATGTCCTTCGGCGTCTCATCCTTCAGGAACGTATATCGCACGTCCCGTTCGTACCGCGAACGGCAGCGACGGGCGCGGTCCTTGAAGTGGAGATCCTCCTGAGGCGCCGTGTACGGTGTCGTCCGAATGTGAACGCTGGGATGCAGCGCAGGCCGGTACGTAACCCACGACTGCCGAAACCGAACGGTGTCCATCTTCTCGTAAAACGTCGCCAATCCAGTCTTCTCGTTCGGATCCTTCCAGGCATACCAGCCTTCCTCGGGGTTGTCGGTGGCGTAGAGTTGCCGCCAGGGATGCAGCAGGCGATGCTCGGGAGTCTCGTTGACGGTGACGACATGGGCCGTGTCAGCCAATGGAACGATAAGTTGATCGGCTTCATCGAGGTCCTTGCCAATCTGCACTTGACTGGCGTAGGGCCAACTTCCCTCAAGGTCTGTGCTCGTATAGTTGACGATCTCCTCGAGATCGACGACAGCGCAGTTCTCCCAGAAGTAGAGATAATGAACGACATCTCCGCTAAACGTCTCCTTACCGTCCTTCTCCAGCTTGAACGCGTCGCAACGCATCTCAACCACCGTTCTCGCCGGTCCCCGATAGACGACCTCGGGTTCCGACCACACCGGCGCACCGGGGCCGCTGGCGAGGGTCCGCGGGAAGTAGTTGCCCCAATTGCTCTCCAGCCGCGCCATGGTGACTCCCTGCCATTCGACGAAGGCCAGCGACCCGCGCCCGTGATTCTCAATCCGATTGGCGCTGGTGGGTTCCACTCCCCCTCCGTGGAGACCTATCGTCAAGCTGCCATTCTTGATCAACAGTGAATAGAGTTTCCCCTGTTGAGGAACGACCTCAATGGACGACTTCCCTGACGCGACGGACTGCGGAACGCCGTCATAGTAAATCAATAGCGGTTGAAGCTTCGGACTCAGTGCGACCGTAAAGGCCACTCGGTCGTCGTCGTCGAGGACACCATTTCCCTTCGGCTGAAAGTGACCGCTCTCGTCTCGCTCCTCCATCTGAAAAGAAACCGGGGCCGTCGAGGTGTGCAGCGCGAGTGACGCGACCGGTGGCCGCGGCACCCCCGTCCACCGATAGAAATCCGCGCCGGTGAACACGATTCCCGCCTGCAGACCAACCCGATCAGCGGCAGGAAGAGTCAACGCTACGCGTCGCTCGCAGCCCGGTTCGCGCCAGTCTTCCTTCGAAAACGCAGCGGAAGTGAGGAATAACGCAAGCATGAGAGTCGAATAGATTCGGGCATTCACCGCGGCACCCCTTCCTTCACCAACGCGACGGGATTTCCGAACAGATGCACACGCCATCTCGCCCGTTAATGAAATGCCTGCCCGATATCACAGAAGGCGGTGTGCTCTCGTTGGGTCCCCGCACGTTGGTGAAATAGATTCGCTTTCCCTCGCTTGAACACCAATACGTCACGCAACTAAGTAGGTGGTCAAAAATACTGTCCCATAGTTCCCGAAAAGGTAGTGGGGGGTTATGCTATTTGACAGTTTGATTCGGTAATGGCAATCCCCCCGGACTTGTTCCGGGGGAATGTTAGGTTCGCGCTACAACCCGGACGCCGCGCAACCTCTTCTTCAATCCCCCCGGACTTGTTCCGGGGGAATGTTAGGTTCGCGCTACAACCCGGACGCCGCGCAACCTCTTCTTCAATCCCCCCGGACTTGTTCCGGGGGAATGTTAGGTTCGCGCTACAAC
>Ga0210051_1001130_pt1 | contig 26819 bp, 28 predicted proteins | sample CryGey092014_all_FD_185464 | JGI IMG/M metagenome (GOLD analysis project Ga0210051, IMG submission 185464) | Groundwater microbial communities from aquifer - Crystal Geyser CG23_combo_of_CG06-09_8/20/14_all (SPAdes) (version 2) | ecosystem: Environmental > Aquatic > Deep subsurface > Groundwater...
ATCCCATCAACCTTATGAACTTTTGGGGAAGCTGATCGTTGTTATTGCCAATTTAGAACCGCGGGAGATAGGGGGAGTCAGATCCGAAGGGATGCTTCTTGCTGCTATCTCTGGAGAAAAACCGATCATTCTCATTCCAGAGGAGGAGGTTAAGCCCGGAAGTAAAGTTTGTTAGAATAAAACAGGGCGGATATGTATTACGTTTATGCATTGTATTCAAAGAGATCAAATAAGTTTTATATCGGTTTGACCAGTAACTTAAAACGAAGGTTATTGGAGCATAAGCGTGGTAAGACGCATACAACTTACCGAATGCCTGAGTGGAAACTTGTGTACTACGAATATTGTCTTTCTAAAAAGGACGCAGAGTTACGAGAGAAGCAATTAAAGACAGGATTCGGAAGGGGGTATTTAAGAAGAAGACTGAAAAATTATCTCGGGGGCGCGTAGCTCAGCGGAAGAGCATCAAGCTTATACCTTGAGGGCCGTAGGTTCGAATCCTACCGCGCCCACCAACCGAAAGGGGGTGATTAAAGATAGCTTTTAACTTTCTCGATCCCTATCGTGAAAATCTCCACACAACGCTGGATATCTTGGCGTTGGTTGCCTTGGGATTAGCGACGTACGGGGCGTTTGTTTCTGATATTTGGCTTGCTTCAACACAGTGGGTGCTTGTCTCACTTTGGCTTTTGATCGCCGCAACCCATGTGAGGAGACTTTGAAGTTGTGGCAGGTATGGGGAAATTAAAAACCGCCTCTCGGCGGTCTAACTAAACCCTATCCCCTAGTTCCTATTTTCGAGCCCAGCGAGAAAACAAGCTCTGCTTATACCCTATGTTAGAGCTCCGCGAGCTCGGCTTTTTCTTGTTTTGCCTCAACTTTAATGTGTTCCAGATATTTCTCGGTTGTTGAAAGGCGTTTGTGACCGGCGATCTTGCTCACTAGAACAAGAGAAGCTCCTCGCTGGAGATGGTGCGCAATAAAGGTGTGACGAAGGTCATTCACTGTGGCATCCTTGATCCCGGCAATCTCAAAGTAGCGTTTTAAGGTGGCGCGGATATTTCTAACCAGAAGTGGTTTTCCTGTTCGGGTGATAAAAAGCTGCTTGCTTTTTGCCTTTACCGGTCTGGTGTTAAGATAAGCTTTAAGGGCTCGTTGTGCCTTTCCATTAAGAGGAATTACCCGACATTCATGTCGGTTAAAGGCGCAGATATTTAATTCTCCATCTCTTGTTCCGGTTCCAAACTTCACATCCTCAAGTCTCAGTCGCGCTAACTCCCCAATTCTTATTCCCGTTTGAAGAAGAAGCTCAACAAGGGCGTAGGTGCGAACATCCACGCTTACCGCATCTCGAAGGGCGCGGTACTCCATCTCCGAAAGGATCCGCGGGGGCTTTGTTTCAAACTTGGGGTGGGCAACAAGGGCAGCTGGATCATCAGCGATATACTCGTTTACTTTAAGGAAACGGAAGAAAGTCTTAGCGGCGTTTGTTTTGCGGGAGACAGATTTAGGGGTATACCCTTCCTTAAGAAGCTTCGCCATAAAGGCTTCAATATCCTCTTTAGTGATCTCGGTGATGTGTGCTCGCTCGAGCTCCTCAAGAAACTCAATAAGCTGGTTGATATCTTTACCATAGGCCAAGATCGTAGCGTGGGCCCGATTTCTTTCCTTAAGATGGTCAATAAATTCCTGATGCGCTTTTTTCAAAGGAATCATCTCGATGGTAGATTATCACATGGCCCATAATTGTGTCAATAGGGCAAATAACGGCAGGCCTGTGCTATTATTAACCTGATGTCAAAACTTACCCTGCCCATCTTTTTTTCCCTTCTTTTTCTCTTCTTCCTTCTTCTTGGCCGTAGTTACCTTGAGGTTAAAGGAAGAGTACAGCGGTTAGAGCTTCTGAGAGATGAGGTTGGAATTCTGCAGGATCGCAAAGCGGATCTTGAGGAGGAACTTGCCTACCGTCTATCTCTTTCCTACGCCGAGCAGGTACTGCGGGATGTGTTTGGGTATGCCAAACGTGGTGAAGTAATTGTGGTTTTACCGGATCTTAAAGAAAAAACGGCTGAGTCTTCAAAAAAAGGGGAGGCACTCGCCGCTGAGAGTACAACAAAAAAGCAGCTTTCTTTGTTTGAGAAAAACTTCTGCTCCTGGCGGTGTTTTTGGATCCCAGGAAGCTGCCCTTGCCCCTAAAGCTCCCCCCTGTTATCATAATCTTTAAGGAATAAAGCGGGTTGGTGGAACGGTTTACCACGCCTGGCCCATAACCAGGAGGACTTGGTTCGACTCCAGGACCCGCAACCATCCTTCGACAGGCTCAGGATGAATGGCTGGGTAGCTCAGTTGGTTAGAGCGAGGGACTCATAAGCCTTAGGCCGTGGGTTCGAATCCCACCCCAGCCACCACCCTTCGCCAAGGCTTCGGGTGGCAAGCCATTTTTCGATCCCTAATTATGAATTACTCAATTACTAACTCGTTCCGTGTTATCATTCTTCTGTTATGACCAAAAAGCGGATTTTAACTGGTGACCGACCAACAGGTCCTCTTCACTTGGGACATTATGTGGGGTCGTTAGCTAATCGAGTTAAACTTCAGCATCAGTACGAAACTTTTATCTTGATGGCAGATATCCAAGCTCTAACTGATAACTTTAAGCATCCAGAGGAAGTTAAGGAAGCAGTACGGGAGGTGATGTTGGATAATCTTGCGGTGGGGCTTGAGCCTAAAGTTGCCTCTTTTGTTCGCCAGTCCCATGTACCGGAGATCGCAGAGTTAACCGTTTACTACGCGAATTTGGTAACGGTGGCGCGCCTTTCGCGCAATCCAACGGTCAAATTCGAGATCAAGGAGCGCGGTTTTGGAGAATCAGTTCCTCTTGGTTTCTTTATGTACCCGGTTTCGCAGGCGGCAGATATCACCTTTGTTGAAGCTGATCTGGTTCCTGTTGGAAAGGACCAACTTCCCCACATCGAGCAAACCTGTGAGATTGTGAGAACCTTCAACCGTATTTACGGCGAGACTCTCAAAGAGCCAAAAGCCTTGGTGGGGAGGATCGGTCGGTTGGTGGGAACGGATGGTCAAGCAAAAATGAGCAAGTCCCTTGGCAACTGTATCTTTCTTTCCGATAGCCCAAAGGTAGTTGAGGAGAAGGTGATGGAGATGTACACCGACCCAACCCGTATCCACCCAACTGATCCTGGCCATGTGAGGGGTAATCCCGTGTTTATCTACCATGATGCCTTCAACCCCAACAAAAGTGAGATTGCGGAGATGAAAGTACTTTATCAGCAAGGTAAAATTGGGGATGTTGAGGTTAAAAAGCGGTTAGCAAAGGCTCTTAATGAATTTTTGGAGCCAATCCGCCAGAGGCGGAGGGGTTATGAAAGAGATATAAAGTTGGTTGATGGAATCTTAGAGGAAGGGACGCACAAGTCTCGGGTAATTGCCGCTAAGGTTTTAGATCGTGTGAGAGGGGCAATGAGGTTGAAATAAAAGATGCCAACAAAACCGGGGCAGTTGAAAACATTTCCGAAACCTCCTAGGAAGGGTAACTTCTTCACTCTTCTTTCGGTCGTTTTTCTTATTGCGTTTGTTGTCTGGGCATTCCTTACCCCCGTTACAACCCCAAAAGAGGTACCCATTTCAGAAGTCCTTAGCTTAGTTGAGGAAGGTGTGGTGAAGAAGGTTGAGGTTGAGGGGACCACCCTCTCCCTGACCCTTGCCTCCGGTGAGAAGGTGATTTCGCGGCAAGAGCCAGGGGTGAGCTTTCTTGAGACTTTAACCCGTGCCGGAATTAATACGCAAAACATAGCCGAGGGGATTACCGTGAAGGAAGGTTTCCCTTGGGCGGAGCTTCTTGTGAACTTCCTTCCCGCGATTTTGGTGATCTTTTTGTTCTTCTTTATCTTCCGTCAGGCACGCGGGGGGATGAGTGATATCCTCTCCTTTGGCCGCTCCCGTGCCGAACTTTTTATGCGGGGGAAAAAACCACGCGTAACCTTTGATGATGCCGCAGGGGTTGATGAGGCAAAGCAAGAGCTTAGAGAGGTGGTTGATTTTCTTAAGAATCCGGGGAAGTATCGCGCTTTGGGGGCAAGGATTCCTAAAGGAGTCCTTCTTGTTGGCCCTGCTGGGACGGGGAAAACGCTTCTCGCACGGGCGGTTGCAGGGGAGGCAAATGTCTCCTTCTTCTCGATGTCTGGCTCGGAGTTTATGGAGATGTTGGTTGGAGTAGGAGCAGCGCGGGTCCGCGACCTTTTTGATCAGGCGAAAAGATCCGCCCCCGCAATCATCTTTATCGATGAGATTGAAACGATCGGGCGGCAACGCGGCCTTGGGATTAGTGGGGGGCACGAGGAGCGGGAGCAAACATTAAACCAGATTTTAACGGAGATGGATGGGTTTACTCCAAGTGACAATGTGATCGTTTTGGCAGCGACCAACCGCCCCGATCTTCTTGACCCCGCTTTAACCCGGCCGGGTCGGTTTGATCGGTGCATCGTCTTGGATCTTCCTGACATTGAGGGCAGATGTGAGATCTTTAAGATTCATATGCGCGGCAAACCGTTCGCAAAGGATCTGGATATTGAAAAGCTTGCTCGCCGCACCGTAGGTTTCTCTGGAGCAGATATTGAGAACATGCTTAACGAAGCAGCGATTCTGACAGCGAGGGAGGGGAAGAAGGCAATTGAGATGAGCGATTTGGAGGAAGCGGCAACTAAGGTCAAGCTCGGACCGGAGAAGAAACGATTACAATCGGAGGAAGAGCGTAAAATTACTGCCTACCATGAAGCTGGTCACGCCTTGGTTGCCTCACAGCTGCCGCATATGGATCCAGTTCATCGGGTGAGCATTGTTTCTCGAGGATTAGCGCTTGGTTTTACCGAAATTCCCCCTACCACCGATCGGTACCATCAGACAGGAACACAGCTTTTGGAGATGATCGCCTCTCTTTTGGGAGGGAGAGCAGCGGAGGAGCTTAAATTCAAGGAGTTTACTGTTGGGGCGGCGAATGATATTGAGCAGGCCACTCTTCTTACCCGAAGGATGGTCACAGAGTTTGGGATGAGTGAGCTAGGACCAATCTTTCTTGAGCAGGGGGAGAAAGCTTGGCTTTGGAAGCAGCTGGGAGAGTCTTACGGTTATTCCGAGGAGATGGCGGCGAAGATCGATGCTGAGGTAAAGCGAATCATCGATGAGTGTTACCAAAAAGCGAAAGCAACCCTTACGAAGAATAAGAAGAAGCTTGATCGGGTTGCAAAAAGGCTAACGGAGAAAGAAACTCTAGAAGCGGAAGAGTTTGCCAAACTTGTCGGATGAAGCGGTTGGTTTTAGTTGATGGTCACTCTCTTCTTCATCGTGCTTTTCATGCCCTTCCCCCTCTAACAACTCCTGAAGGAAAGCCAATTGGGGCAGTTTATGGTTTGACAAGGATGCTCCTTAAAGTTTTTGGAGATTTGAAGCCCGCGTATGTCGGGGTGGCAATGGAGGCGAAAGGACCAACCTTCCGGCACAAGGCATTTAAAGCATATAAAGAGCAGCGGCCGGAGATGGATAAAGATTTGGCGGTACAAATTGAAGAAGCCCATCGGCTCCTACAGGCCTTGGGAATCCCCCATTACATCACTCCTGGTTACGAGGGTGAGGATCTGATCGCCTCTTTTATTAGGAAAGCAGGAAAGAGTGCGGATGACGTAATCATCGTCACCGGCGACCGTGATCTTTTCCAGCTGATTGGCGGTAACGTTCGCCTCTTCGTACCGGAGAAAGGTCTGTCCGAGGGTAAGATGTACGGTGCGAAAGAGGTAGTAGAAAAGCTGGGAGTCAAGCCGCAGCAGGTGGTGGATTACAAGGCGCTTCGTGGCGATCCTTCCGACAACATTCCGGGAGTGCGGGGGATCGGGGAGAAAACGGCAAAGAATCTTCTAAAAGAGTATGGATCGCTTGATGGAGTTTACGAGCATTTGGGAAAGCTGCCGGAAAAGGTGCACGGTCTTTTAGAGAAGGGGAAGGAGCAAGCTTATCTTTCCCAGAAGCTGGCAAAGATCGTTGACGACGCTCCGGTTGAATCAAAACTTGTCGCATGGGACGCGGGGGCGACCAAAAGCGCCAAAGCCCAGGAGCTTTTCCGCGAGTTTGGTTTCAAGTCGCTCTTGGGGGAGGAAAGTAAGAAAGAGGAAGAAAGCCAGCTTAAGCTGATATGAAAGTTGCCCTTGTTCATGATTTTCTAAATCAATACGGAGGTGCGGAGAGAGTTTTGGAGGCAATTCACGAGCTTTATCCCTATTCAACAATCTACACCAGCCTTTATGACCCTACTAAACTTCCCCTGCGCTTGCGAAATTGGGATATCAAAGCTTTCAGGTTGCCAAGGTTTCCTCTTGCGAAAAGTTATACCTTCTTCTATCCAATCCTTTTTGAAAATCTTGATCTTTCGCAATATGATTTGGTGATCTCCTCTTCCTCCAACTTTGCCAAAGGAGTTATAACCAAACCAACAACCCCTCATATCGCTTACATCCACACCCCACCACGGTTTCTCTATCACTACCCAACTGAGGTAAACCGGAGAAAGATATGGTTTTTAAAACCGTTTCTTGCTCCTTTGGATAACCTCCTTCGGATCTGGGATTATGCTGCTGCTCAAAGGCCTGATTTTTTGGTGACTAACTCAAGGGAGACAGCCAAAAGAATCAAGAAGTTCTATGGGCGAGAAGCGACGGTAATCTACCCGCCTATTAGTCTAAAGCCAGTAGCCAGTAGCCAGGAGCAGGAAACTAATGATTCCCAACTAATGACTAATGACTATTTTTTGGTTGTTTCCCGACTTGTTGAGTATAAGCGCATTGACCTGGCGATTGAAGTCGCCAATCGTCTTGCTCTCCCTCTTAAGATTGTTGGAGTAGGGAGGGAGGAAGGTCGGCTGAAAAAGCTTGCAGGCCCGACGGTAGAGTTTCTCGGCCTTGTCAGTGATGAGAGATTATCTGAGCTTTATCGTAACTGCCAAGCGTTTATTTTCCCTGGGATGGAGGACTTTGGCATTACCCCGGTTGAAGCGATGTCTTTTGGCAAGCCAGTAATTGCCCTTGGAGAGGGAGGAGTTTTGGAAACGGTTGTTTCGTCCCAAGGACGATCGGCCTCGGGCCGAGAAGGTAAAACGGGTACATTTTTTGCTCAAGAAACGGTTGAATCACTGGTGGAAGCATTAGAATCATTCGATCCCAAAGACTACAAACCCAAAGACTGCATCGCCCAAGCGAAAAAATTTTCAAAAGAGCGGTTCCAAAAGGAGTTTAGGAACTTTGTTAATGAAAAGTTAAAGTTGATGTAGAAGAGAGAATTGTTAAAGTTATAGAGAAAGCAAAGTAAGGATAATGAGATTTATCAGGGATCTGAAGGAGATAGGTGCTAAAGATATCCAAATTGCCGGTGGCAAGGGAGCGAACTTGGGAGAGCTCATAAGGATTGGAATGCCCGTTCCCGAGGGGTTTGTGATTTCGGCTCAAGCGTTTGAGCGCTTTTTAAAGGAAACTGATACCGAAGCAGAGATTCAAACAAGGTGGGATAAGATAAACATCGGGGATGTGGAGTCAATTGAGGAAGCTTCTGAAATCATTCGTAGTTTGATTCTGGGCGGGAGATTTCCAGAAGATTTTGGGGACGAAATTTTACACGCCTTTGATCAATTGGGGGCGCGGTACGTGGCGGTGAGGAGCTCTGCTACGGCTGAGGATACAAAGATCGATTCTTGGGCCGGGGAGTTGGAGACCTACTTAAACACAACAAAGGAGGATCTTTTGGAGAACATCAAACGATGTTGGGCTTCGCTTTATACTCCAAGAGCAATCTTTTACAGGTTTGGAAGAAAACTTGACCATAAACCTATTTTCGAGCGTCAGCGAGAAAACGGAGGCGAGCGTGGCGAGACTCGTATATTGGTCGCCGTTGTTGTCCAGAAGATGATTCAGTCTGAGGTTTCAGGAGTTTGTTTCACCGTTCATCCTGTGACCAAGGACCAGGACCAGATGCTGATTGAGGCTTGTTGGGGTTTGGGGGAAATTTTAGTATCTGGACAAATTACGCCCGACAGTTATGTGATAACGAAGAGAAGTTTTCGGATTTTGGATGTGAATAACAATCTTCAAGAAAGGATGATAGTTTCCGGTGGGGAAAAGACCCAAGCGATTCCAGTTCCAAAATTCAAAAGAGAGAAACAGAAACTAATGGGGGCCCAGATCGGAGAACTTGCCAAACTTTGTATCAAAATCGAAGATCATTTCAAAGACCCGCAAGATGTTGAGTGGGCTCTTGCCCAGGGGAAGTTTCACATTCTTCAGTCTCGCCTGATCACTACCCTCTGAAGCATTTGGTTTGTTGAGGCAGGAATTCAAAGAAAAAGCGCGTGCATAAGACACGCGCTACGTCCCCCCAGACTAGAGCAACATTAGACATCTTCCCGGAAGATAATGCTTACCTTGTCCTCTCCCTGAAAGAGGAGGCGATCGGGGTAAACATACTTTTTGGCTGGTTCATCGGGAAAGAAGTTCTCTACAAGTAAACCGAGTAAATCGCCGAGCCAAGTCTCTGTGCAAGCTGGGCTAGGATACAGAGTTATTCGGCACGTAAAGCCTCGCCTTGTTTTTGTTAGAGCGGTGATGAAAAACACACCCTTAGGTAGGTGCCCCCACAAAACCGGATCTGCTGTGTAGGGAACAGAACCAGAAATGGGAGGAAGCCTTCTGTCGCGAGCCAAGAGATCCCAAAGCAGAAGAGCTCCTGCGTTTGGGAAATCCTCGAACATTGATGGCGGTATCACAACCCCCAACTTCGCCTTATTCATCTCTTCTCCTTCATTCTCTTAAGATTTATGCTTAATGTAACATAGTTAGTCCTATAACGCAAGTTACCTCTCTTGATCTGTTTGTTCTCTGGTATACTCATTTTGTATGCCGGAGTTGCCTGAGGTTGAAACGATAAGAAGAGATTTGGAGAAGGAGCTTAAGGGCAAGACCGTTTTGGATGTGGTTGCCGATGTTCCTAAGGTCCTCCAACCTTCTCTAAAAGAAGTTGCGAACGCGATAAAGGGGCGAAGGATCGAGGGCTTTGAGCGCAAAGGGAAGCTTCTTCTTATCAAATTGTCGGGGGGTCAGCCCAAGGCTGATCGTCCTCGGGACGAAAAGACTTTGGGAGTTCATCTTAGATTAACAGGCCGGCTCTTGGTTCGAAAGGAGGGTGATCCTCCTGATGAATGGCAGCGAGCGGTGATTAAACTTTCCGGTGGAAAGGAACTTCGCTTTGCTGATCTTCGGCTTTTTGCCTACATCAAGCTTTTCAAAGATCAAAAAGAGCTGGGGGATACTCTCTCCAAAATTGGTCCTGAGCCTCTATCTGGGGAGTTGGATGGGGAGAAGTTTTACGAGATTATCAAAAGAACCTCCCGCCCGATCAAAGTTGTCCTTTTAGATCAAACGTTGATCTCCGGTGTAGGAAATATTTATGCCAACGAAGCTCTTTTTGAGGCCGGGATTCATCCCCAAACAAAAACAAATGCCTTAACCAGGAATCAAGCGATTGAGCTCTATCGAGCGATTGAGCAGGTTTTAAAAGACGGGCTTGCCCTTCGCGGAGCAACAATTGGGGACGAGATGTATCGCGATGCTTATGGGAAGCGGGGAAGTTACGAGAAGAAAGTAAGGGTTTATCAACGGGTAGGAAAACCCTGTCCCAAATGCGGAACGGAAATCAAACGCAGTACTGTCGGTGGGCGAGGAACGTTCTTCTGCCCCAACTGCCAGAAAGAGGATGCAGATCAAAAATCTTTCCTTGACTAACTTCCGCAACTATAAAAAGCGGGAGTTTGTATTCTCACCGCGGACAAATCTTATCGTTGGGAGAAACACTACAGGAAAAACCAACCTCTTGGAGGCAATCTTCCTCCTTTCCTCAGGAACTTCTCCTCAGGCGGTTCTTGATCGGGAGATGATTAAAGAGGGGGAAGAACTCGCCTTCGTCATTGGTGGAATAATAGATGGAAGTGTGGCTAAAGAGCTTGAGGTCCAATTAATCGCCAGCAAAAATTTCCCTACTTTTGAGCGCCAGCGAAAAAGCGGAGTCGAGGTGAAAGCCGAGGCTCGTACAGTAACGACTAAGAAGTTCAAGATCAACGGCGTTGCCAAACGACTTGGCGATTTCCTTCCTGAGTTTCACGTTGTTCTTTTCTCCCCTGAGGATCTCAATCTGGTTGCTGGTAGTCCTGATCTTCGGCGACGGTTCTTGGACCTTGCTTTATCAAACGTTGAGTTTCGTTATCGGTATGCGGCAACCGAGTACGAGAAGGTACGAAAGAGGCGAAATCGGCTTTTGGAAAGGATCAACGTCGGTGAGGCGAAAGAGAGTGAACTTTCTTTTTGGGATGCGAAATTACTGGAGTTTGGAACTTTCATTCAGGATGAACGAAAGAAATTCTTTAATGAAATCAATACGCTGATCACTAGTCACTTCTCTCTTAATTACCTAATCTCTGGCCTAACCGCTGAGCGTCTGTATGAATATCGATCCCGTGAGATCGCGGCGGAGACAACCCTTATCGGTCCCCACCGGGACGACTTTTCTTTTCTCCTAATCAACCAATCAACCAATCAACCAGTCAACCTATCCACTTTTGGTTCAAGAAGTGAGCAGCGACGGGCGGTTTTAGCTCTCAAAAAAGCCGAGCTTGAGTTTGTTGAGAGAAAGATCAGTGACCGTCCGGTGTTACTTCTAGATGATATCTTTTCGGAATTGGATGAAGAGAATCGTGCTCGAGTCTCCAGTCTCTTGAACGAAGGTCAGGTGATCATCACCACTGCCGATCTCCACCATATCCCCACGGAGCTTCAAAAGGATTTGAGGGTAATTAAGCTTTAAGAAAAAAGAAAGGGCTAGTTTGTTTCTAGCCCTCGTTACCTCACTACTTTTTCAAAGCATCGGTTATACCACCTGTAGCTATGAATATTACCCCGGAAACGAAAAGCCCCAAAGCAGTGAGATCTTGGACGGTTGGGAGTTGGTTTAGCCTGCCGGACAACAGCCATCCTCCCAAAAGAATCATCAAACCGCCGCTAATCCAGAAAAACATCATCCTTCTCCTTTCAGCTTTTGATTGTCTCAATTTTACCACAAATCCTATAGGAAATCAAGGGTTTGGAAAAGAAAAAGCGGAGAGTGTTTCATCTCCGCTTTGTATTTACCACCTTTAGGACTTAATGGGCTCGTGACCTTGAGCGTGCTCATTAATCACGACTCCAGATACATTTGGATACCTTCCACCGTTCCCACACTTATTGCCTCCATCCTTCTATCAATCCGCCGCATCAATCTCGTCAGCACGTTCTTGGGGCCAATCTCTACAAACTTGGTTACACCTTGGCCAATCATGTACTGCACCGAGGCCGCCCATCGTACTGGACAAGTTAGTTGCTTTGTCAATTCCTCGCGGATAGCGCTCACACTCTTCAGTGGCTCGGCAGTGACATTAGCGATTATTGGAACTGTTGGCTTCCGAAATGCCGTTGCCACAACCTGCTGGCGGAACTCGTTCGTCACCACCTCCATCAACGGTGAGTGGCCAGCGATACTCACTGCCAGCGGGATCGTTTTTAGCGCGCCTCGCTCCCGGGCCAGTGCCACTGCCTTCTTTAAGGTTAGCAGGTCGCCAGAGATAACAGTCTGCCCCGGCGAGTTATAATTGGCTACCTGTACTGTACCACCTGTGGCTTGGCTTGCTTCCTGGCACACCTTGTCTAGCACATCGCTATTCAGGTTGAGCACGGCGACCATCCCGCCTGCCACCTGCTTCCCAGCCTCTTTCATTAACCGTCCGCGCTCGCAGGTCAGCCGCGCTGCATCGGCGAAGGCTAGGGCACCAGCGGCTATCAGTGCTGAGTACTCGCCTAGACTGTGTCCAGCTACGAATGCTGGTAGTTCGGCGCTCCGTACCTCTAGCACCCGCAGATTAGCTACGCTCGCTGTTAAAATTGCTGGTTGGGTGTTGATCGTATCGTTCAATATCTCTTCTGGCCCCCCGAAGCACAATCTTGACAGGGCGAAACCCAAGACGTCATCAGCCTCAGTAAAGATCGCTCGTGCCTCCGGGTACATTTCATATAGGTCGCGACCCATTCCCACGAACTGTGAACCTTGACCAGGGAATAGATATGCCTGTGTACCACCCATCTGTCTCCTCCTTTCTTAATCTTTGATTTGTCTTTGTTTTACCATGAGCTCTATAGAATTTCAAGGCTGGGGAGGTGAGAATTAAGCTCTTCTAACTTCAGTCCTGTTAAAATAGGTTTGATGCAATTCTCCAAACTTTCTGAATATCTCACCAAAATAGAAGCCACTGCCTCCCGTAATGAGATAACGGTGATCATTGCTGATCTCCTTGAAAAATCCTCCAGAGATGAGATTGACAAGATTTGCTACCTTTCTTTGGGTCGCCTCGCTCCTCTTTACGTGGGGATTGAGTTCAATCTGGCGGAGAAGATGATGGTTAAGGTTCTCAGCCTTGCGTATGGTACAGACGAATCCCAAGCCAGGAATCTTTACAAGAGCAAAGGCGATCTTGGTGAGGTGGCACAGGAATTAAGTTTAAAGTTAAAAGTTCAAAGTTCAAAGTTATCCGTAGTAGAGGTTTACGAGAAATTGAGAGAGATAGCTGAAGTTTCGGGCACGGGTTCGCAGGAGAAGAAGGTTCAGTGGATGGCTGAATTGCTGCAGAAACTTGACCCACTGTCAGCGCGATACCTCGTTCGTATTCCCGTGGGCAAGCTCCGTCTTGGTTTTTCTGATTTGACGATCCTTGATGCGCTCTCTTGGATGGCTGTAGGGGACAAGAGCAAGCGCGAGGAGATTGAGGAAGCATTCAACGCCCGGGCCGATATCGGTCAGATTGCCCAAATTATTAAGGAAAAGGGAGGACTCAAGGGATTGAAGGGGGTTAAGGTCAGTTTGGGAGTGCCGATTATGCCCGCCCTTTGCCAGCGCCTCCCTACCCCCGAGGAGATGATTGAGAAGATGGCCCCCCAAGCGCAGGATAAAGTGGCGGCAGAGCCGAAATATGATGGTACCCGGCTTCAGATCCACTTCAGTCGTAAGAGAAAATGGGAGGAGAAGGAGGCGCAACTCAGTTTTGATACCAAACCGGTAGGATTTGTGCGTACCTTTACCCGGAATTTAGAAAACACAACTCACATGTTCCCTGATTTGGTCCAAGCCGTTTTTGAGGAAGTTGATGCCCAAGAGGCGATTTTAGACTGTGAGGCGATTGGTTTTGACCCCAAAACCGGCAGGTTTTTACCTTTCCAGGAAACGATTAAAAGAAAAAGAAAGTATGAGATTGGCAAAACGGCGAAAGAGATCCCTCTTAAGTTTTTCTGCTTTGACATTCTCTATAAAGATGGGAAAGATCTTCTTGATCTTCCCTTTAGCCAGCGGCGAGAGGTTCTTGAAAAGATTCTCCCTTCGAGGAATAAAACCATCCTTCTCTCCCCCCAAATCGTTACTGATGATCCTCAAGAATTGAGGCAATATCATGGTGAGCAAAGGAGAAAAGGTCTAGAGGGAGTAGTGGTCAAGAAATGGGAGGCACCCTACGATCCCGGTCGACGTGGCTACACTTGGGTGAAATTTAAAGAGGAGGAGGGGAAGAAGGGTGGCGGCTTGGCCGATACCCTTGATTGTCTTGTCATGGGTTATAACCGAGGAAAGGGAAGGCGAACTCAGTTTGGCATTGGCGCTTTTTTGGTGGGGGTGAGAAAGGGAGAAAGATTTTTAACAGTCTCCAAAATTGGCACAGGCAAGGGATTAACTGACGAACAGTGGATGGAAATGCACCGGCGATGTGAGAAAGCGAAAACCAAAGAGAAGCCCAAGGAGTACCAGGTTTCTAAAAGTCTAGTCCCCGATGTTTGGTGTGCTCCTAAGATCGTTGTTGAAATTAAGGCAGACAACATTACCAAATCGCCGACTCACACCGCTGCCTATGCTCTCCGTTTCCCCCGTCTCGTCCGTTTCCGCGATGATAAAAGCCCCGAACAGGCGACCACTCTGGGGGAGGCGGAAAAGCTTTTTAGATTGCAAAAAGAACGCTAGGGTTTAGCGAATAGCGATTAGCGTATAGGATGAGAACATATAAAGAATTATCTGAAGAAAAGTAGTATCTAGTCGCTAATGCCTAGTACCTAGATTATGGCTGATTTATCTGAAGCAAAGACAAGGATGTTGCGAGAGCATCTGGCAGCGCGAGGAATCAGTAATGATCAGGTTCTTGCAGCCTTCGCCAGTGTTCCTCGGGAAGAGTTTGTTCCAATACGTTACCGTGACCTGTCTTATGTTGATATGCCCCTTGAAATTGGGGAAGGGCAGACAATCTCTCAGCCCTACACCGTTGCTTTTATGACTCAGCTTCTTGACCCTCAACCTAAGGATATCGTTTTGGAGGTTGGGACTGGTTCAGGATATCAAGCGGCGATTCTTGCCAAGTTGGTGAAGAAGGTTTATACGATTGAGCGGCTAGAAAATCTTGCGGAGGAAGCGCAAAAAGTGTTGAAGAAGCTAAGCTTCAACAACGTGGAGGTAGTTGTTGGAGATGGAAGCAAGGGATTGCCGGAGAAAGCACCTTTTGCTGGAATTATTATCACCGCCGCTGCTCCAGAGATTCCCCGTCCTCTTCTGGAACAGCTTGGGGTTGGGGGGCGGTTAGTAGTCCCTGTTGGATCTGGCTTCTCCCAAGATATGATAAAGATCACAAAAACGAAGAAGGGTCTAGAGAAAGAGACCCACCCCGGGTTTCGATTTGTTCCCCTGGTTGGGGAGCACGGCTTTAAAGAGTAAGAGAAAAGAGGTTAGAATAGTGGTGTGATCTATCTGGGCGCTGATCATCGCGGATTTGAATTAAAAGAGAAGCTTAAGGTCTTCCTCAAGGAAGAAGGCTACGAGTTTGAGGATTTAGGAAACCACACCCTTGACCCTACCGATGACTACCCAGACTTTGGGGCGAAGGTAGCAGAAAAGGTTTTTGAGGATCCAAACAACAATCGCGGAATTCTCCTCTGTGGCTCAGGAGTGGGGATGGATATCGTCGCCAATAAATTCAGAGGTGTTCGAAGCGCGGTTGTTTGGGGCGATGATGAAACTTTGGTCAAGCAATCCCGTCAACACAATGATTCCAATGTTCTTTCTCTCCCTGCTAATCACCTTACCGAGAAGCAAGCAAAAAAGATCGTTAAGCTCTGGTTAGAAACTTCTTTTTCAGGAGAGGAACGCCATCAGCGCCGGATTCAAAAGATTGAAGAGCTGGAAAGCCGTTAGGAAAAGAAAGGAGGAACTCTTATTCCTCCTGATCGGTTACCACCCTTATCTCTCCTAACCCTTCTTGGTCATCAAGCTCTGCTACCTGCTCAGCCATCTCTAAAGCCGTTTCCTCTGGACACTCTCCTTTTGAGTGAGCTTCGGCAATCAGCTCCCTTGAGCTCTTTCTACCGAACAAGCGAAGAGCTCTCTTCCAGATCTTTCTAAGCATTGTCATCTCCTCCTTCGCTCATAATTGTAACATTGATAGAATTGGGGTGTGATTGAGGTCATCCCCACTGTCTTGGTCAAGAGTCAAGAGGAGTTCGAGAAGCGGTTGCGATTGGTTGAGCCGTATGTGGAAAGGGTTCAATGGGACATCATCGACGGCGTCTTTGTCGAGAACACTGCCTTCTCCGATGTTTTTGTTCTCAAGGATCTGGACACCAAGCTTGCAATCGAAGCCGACCTAATGGTTGCCGATCCTCAAAACTGGATTGAGCGGTTCCTCAATACCCGTGTGGATCGGTTGATCTTTCATGTGGAGTCAACCTCAGAGCCGGAAGTTTTAATCCAAGATGCGAAAACTGCCGGATTCAAGGTTGGTCTCACCCTTGACCCCGATACCCCCTTAAAACAGGTTTGGGATTATCTCCCCGAGGTCGATCTTTTCCAGGCGATGGGGGTGAAGTCGGGTTGGGGAGGGCAGGAGTTTGTTCCTGAGGTTTTGGATCGAATCGGCGAGGTGCGAAGGTCATTCCCCGAACTGGACATCTCTGTTGATGGGGGGATAAATGCGGAAACTGCTTCTCAAGTTATCGCTGCTGGGGCCAGCACCCTTTGCGCCGGCTCATTTATCTTTGATTCTGATAACATTGAGGAAGCGATTAAGACCTTAAGGAACGCTAATGCCTAAATTTGAGAAGGTCGCCATTTTCGGTTTTGCCGATGCCCATGAGGATCGCCAGGTCTTCAAAGATGCCTTTGCCACCGCCAAGCTCTTGGCCGAGAACGGCTATACCATCGTCAATGGTGGTGGCCCAGGGGTGATGAAAGCAGCCAGCCTTGGGGCGAAAGAAGCCAACGGGAAAGTGATTGGGGTTACCTTCTACCCGAAAGATGCTCCTTATTTTGAAGGCCGGGATAAGAGCAATCCAATTGACCAGGAGATAAAGACCCAAAACTATCTCGAGCGAACTCTGAAACTTTTAGATATCGGTGATGTCTGTGTCATCTTCCAGGGAGGAACGGGAACAATCTCCGAGTTTGGGATGGCTTGGGGTTTGGCTAGACTTTATTTTGGCCACCACAAACCATTTATCCTCTTCGGCAGTTTTTGGCATGAGATTTTGGAGGCGATCGCCAAAAATATGTATATTAGAGGTGAGGAGTTGGAGGTGTATCGGATCGTTGACACGCCGGAGGAGGTTTTAGAAGAGATCAAGAAGCTGGAGGAGGAGGGACAAAGTTTGGTCTGACTTGTGGTGAGTTTATCGAACCATGAAGAAACATTATTCCCTTAAGGAGTTAGATCAGATCGCCAATCAGATTCGCCAGGATATCATTGCGATGCTTGTTGAAGCAGGATCGGGGCATTCGGCTGGTCCTTTGGGGATGGCGGACGTCTTTACCGCTTTATATTTTGGAGGAGTTTTAAACCATGACCCCAAACGTCCAAATTGGCCAGAGCGCGATCGGGTGATCCTTTGCAACGGTCATATCTGTCCGGTTCTTTACGCCACCTTGGCTCGGGCTGGTTATTTTCCCGCTTCTGAATTAAAGACCTTGCGAAAGTTTGGTTCTCGGCTTCAGGGTCACCCTCACAGAGGGAGTCTCCCGGGAATTGAAAACAGCTCTGGTCCTGTTGCCCACAGCTCCTCAGTCGCCGTTGGTTTAGCTTACGCTGCCAAGATGGATAAGAAGAAATGGCAAGTTTATTGCTTGGTGGGGGACGGGGAGCAGCAGGAGGGACAGACTTGGGAGGCAGTGATGTTTGCGGGCAAGCATCATCTTGATAACTTAACCTTCATTATGGATCGAAACAACATTCAGATCGACGGTTACACCGAGGATGTGATGCCTTTGGAGCCTCTTCGGGAAAAATATGAAGCCTTCTGCTGGCATGTAATCGAGGTTGACGGCCACAACATTGAGGCGATTATTGATGCTGTAAATGAAGCGAAAGCGATCTTTGAAAAACCGGTGATGATTATCGCCCACACCATCCCCGGCAAGGGGGTTGATTTCATCGAGTGGGATTACGCTTGGCACGGGAAAGCACCTAAGCCGGAAGAGGCAAGGAAAGCGCTTCGGGAGCTTCGGACGCTGAAGGGAAAGATCAGATCGGAAGATGAATAAGAAGAAGATCATTAGCATTTTAATAGCGCTTGCTCTTCTTTACGTAGTGGCCTACGCACTAGTGGAGTTTCCGATCGATTGCTTTCCAACAATCGGGCCCAAACCCATTTTGAGAACAATCTTGGAGACCTTCTTTAGAACAAAATGTGTGACAATGTGAGATGTCGGTAAATAGAGAAGCAAAGTTAACAAGAAACCTCTTAGACGAAAAGAAGATCGGGCGGATTCCAACCCGTGATGGCTACGGGGAGGGATTGGTTGAAGCCGGCAAGCGTGACCCCAATGTGGTTGTTCTCTGCGCCGATCTCTCTGACTCGACCCGCTCCTTGATGTTCCAGAAGGTGTTCCCTGAGCGGTTTATTGAAGTGGGAATCGCGGAGCAGAATATGATGGGTCTGGCCGCTGGTTTGGCGCTTGCTGGTAAGGTTCCTTTTATTTCAACCTATGCCGTCTTTTGCCCGGGAATAAATTGGAGTCAGCTTCGGGTTTGTGTTTGTCAGAACGATGCCAATGTCAAGTTAACGGGAGCTCATGCGGGAATCTCTGTTGGGCCGGATGGAATGAGCCACCAAGGGCTTGAGGATATGGCGATTACCCGTTGCCTGCCCGGTTTGGTTGTTCTCGCCCCTTGTGATTACAACGAGACGCGAAAAGCAACTTTAGCCGCTGCTCAATGGAAGGGACCAGTTTACCTTCGTTTTGCGCGGGAGAAGACACCTGTTTTTACAACGGAAAAAACTCCCTTCAAGATCGGTCAGGCAGAGCTATTTTGGACCTCTTCTAAACCACGAGTGACAATCGTTGCTTGCGGTCCTCTTGTTTATGACGCTTTGCTTGCTGCAGAAAAATTGGAAGACAAAGGGTTGGGAGCGGAAGTGATCAATTGCCATACGATTAAGCCTTTGGATACAAAAACAATTCTTAAATCGGTTAAGAAAACTGGAGCGGTGGTAACGGTTGAGGAGCACCAGATTATTGGAGGATTAGGAAGCGCAGTAGCGGAAATTTTAGGTGAGAACTATCCCGTTCCAATGCGGCGGATTGGGGTGTATGATCGATGGGGAGAATCAGGTGAGCCAGAGGAGCTTCTTGAGGCATTCGGGCTAACGAGTAAAAATATTGTTCAAGCAGCAGGGGAGGTGGTAAAGGCAAAATGATTAATCTTGGAAAAATTCTTAAAGACGGAAAAGCGCTTTTCCTTGCCTACGATCATGGGATGGAACACGGGCCGGTGGAATTCAGGGATGCTAAAAAGGCGGAAGATCCTCAATTCATCTTGGATATTGCCCATAAGGGTGGTTACACTGCCGTTATCCTCCACAAAGGGGTTGCTGAGAAGTACTACCTCTCCTGGGGAGCGGATGAGCGCAAGTGTGTTCCTTTGATTATTAAGCTCAACGGGAAAACAAACATCCCCGATGTTGAACCCTACTCACCTTTAGTTTGTTCGGTGGAGGAAGCGATTGAGCTCGGAGCCTCTGCTGTTGGTTACACCATCTATTTGGGAAGTGAGAAAGAATCAACGATGTTTTGGGAGTTTGGTGAGGTGGTTCGCGAAGCGCACCGGGCGGGGATTCCGGCGATCGGCTGGATCTATCCTCGGGGGAAGTGGGTGAAGGAGAAGTACGGCTCTGATACTGACCCTGAGGTTGTCGCCTACGCTGCCCGAGTTGGCTTGGAGCTTGGAGCGGATATCGTGAAGATCAAATACACCGGGGATCGAAAAAGTTTTGCCAAGGCCGTTTCCGCCGCGGGGCGAACAAAAGTCGTTCTCTCCGGTGGGGAAAAGACGGAGAAAGAGGATGAGTTTCTCCAAACGCTTAAGGATGTGATGGCTGCCGGGGCGATCGGCGTTGCGGTTGGACGAAACGTTTGGAAAGACAAAGATCCTCTTGGGATGACGGAGAAGATTAGAAAGATTGTCTTTGATTGAGTTACTGGCAAGGACCATCTTGTCATTTTGCCCATGTCACAAGTCTTACCAGATAGGGAATTCTTTGAAAATCCAGCGGAAAGGAAGTATTTTATTAAGATCCTTATCTCCTCTTTTGGTGGTTGGCCACGTTTGCACCGCTTCTTATTTCTTTCCCTCATTGGAAAATTCTTTCCTCAATTAGCAGAGGTGCTTGGGGAGTTTGTAGCTCCTGAGTACGCTTTGGTGTTTTGCAACAAGCGTGATATCAAAGACAAAGATGCTCGTCTTTCCACTTTCAACGATAAGGTTGAGGTTGGGGAGACTTTGGAGCAGGGTCTTCGGAGGGCACTCAGAGATGATTTGGGGATCACGAAGATCAATTATTGGTTCATAACAGACCGTGTTGAAGGGGACTATGACAAGCAAGGCAATTTCTTGCCACGCTATGTTTTGCAAGTTGTGGTGGAGCGTCCGGAGAGGGTGAGGGAACCGTTCAAGGGACTAAATACCTTTTGGGTCAGAAAGAGGGAGCTTTGGCGCCCGGAGGCTGATCGGCTAGTGAAGCCTGTGAACGTCTGGAAAGACAAAGACTTCCGTTAAAATAACGGAGAAGATCAAGAAGATTGTCTTTGGTTAGAGTTGCCGGTAGGCAAGGTGTTTTTTGCAGGGCTTTCCAAGAAGAGTTAAGTGGCGCAGCAGGAAGGGCATTCTGTAGAATAATCTTTGTGGAACAACCACTACTTAAAGTTTCCAACCTTTTTGTAGAGCTGGAACAGCACCGCATCCTCGAGGATATAAGTTTTGAGGTGGGGCGAGGAGAGACTCTTGCTGTTGTTGGACCAAATGGCGCCGGGAAAACGGTGCTCTTCCGTACGCTTTTGGGGCTTATCCCTTACAAAGGAAAGATCGAGTGGATACCGGGAGTAAAGATTGGATACGTACCACAAAGGTTCTCAATCGAACCGGACTTGCCCTTGACCGTTGCAGAGTTTCTCAAGCTAAAAGGCGGCAGCCCTAAGGAAATCGAAACGGAGATTTCTTCGGTCGGGTTTGGAAAAGAGATCCTCAACCAGCAAATTGGAGTATTGTCCAGCGGACAGCAACAAAGAGTTTTAATTGCGTGGGCGTTGGTAGGGAATCCAGACATTTTACTGTTTGATGAACCAACTTCCGGGATAGATATCGCCGCCGGCGAAACCATTTACCATTTCCTCCACAAGCTTCAGGTTGGCCGCAAGCTCACGATTCTGCTTATCTCTCACGATCTGCAAGTGGTTTTCCAGCACGCCACTAAGGTAATCTGTCTTGACCGAGAGCAGATCTGCTTCGGACCGCCCAAGCAAGCGCTTGATGCAACTACCCTAGCTAGACTGTTTGGCGTGGAATTAGAACACCATCATTGTGAGCATCATGATTGAAACAAGTCTTCTCTTCATTCTTTTGGTCGGAATTTTTGTGGGAGGAGCGGCAGGATTTATCGGCTCGTTTATGGTCCTCAAGCGAATGGCTCTGGTCGGGGATGCCTTCACCCACGTGGCCCTGCCGGGAATGGCGATCGCTTTGCTGCTTCACCAGGATCCGATGGCTGGTGCTTTTATTGCTCTTGTCATTGCTGCGATCGGGATTTGGTATTTTGAAGAAACTTCCCGCATTTACCCGGAGGCGCTGGTCGGCATATTTTTTACAACTGCTTTGGCCATTGGTGTATTAATTACCCCGGAGGCAGAGCTTCTTGAAGCTTTGTTTGGAAATATTGAGAAGATTACTCCAGTTGAGGGGGTATTGGTAATCGCTTTATCGATTGTAGTTTTGCTAGTGGCTTATATCATTTCCAAGAAACTCATGTTGGGAGTTATCTCGGAGGAATTGGCAACCTCGATCGGCATCTCCAAAAGAAAAATAGACTTAATCTACCTTCTACTTGTTGCCACCACGGTCACCTTGGGGATAAGGTTTGTTGGAACGCTTCTGATGGGAGCTTTGGTAATCATTCCCGCAGCAAGTGCTAAAAACATTAGCGGCAGCCTTGGCAGCTATTATTTGCTTTCGATACTTTTTGGGGTAGTCTCGGCAGTGGCGGGGATCAATCTAGCAGTTCTCTTTGGTGTTGCATCTGGGCCAGCGGTAGTATTGACGAGTATCTTCCTTTTCCTCACAACGTTCGTTGCAAAGAAATTTTTCCGAGGAGAATAATCGGACAAAACTGATACAATTATGAGCGAAGCAAATAGTTGATAGCGGAGCGAAGCTGAGCGTCCCAATTATGAGCGCAGCAAATAATAGCTAGCGATCTATGATCGCGTCCAATTTTGGCGTGAAACGATTCCTTACCCCCTTAGCGTTCATTCTCTTCCTTTTGCCGAGATTAGCCCTTGCGCAAACTGAGAATTGGGCGATTGAGAGCTTCAACGCTGATGTCTTCATTCCTAAAGACGGCAAGGTTCAGGTTACCGAGACGATCACCGCCGACTTCGGAGAGATCGAAAAACACGGGATCTACCGGACGATCGAAACGACAGATATGAGGTTTAAGCTTTTGGGCGTTAAGCAGGATGGGGTGAAAGCGATCACGAAAGTTAGTTCTGCGCCAAAGGGGAAAGAGATCAGAATCGGTGACCCAGATCAAACGATTACCGGGCAGCACACCTACGAGATCACTTACGAGGTGGGGAGGGTGGTCACCCGCTTTTCCGATTACGACGAATTCTACTGGGATGTTACCGGTAGCGATTGGACAATACCGATTGAAAAGGTAATGGCGACTGTAACTTTGGAGGGGGAATGTGGCGTCGTCCCGCAGGGCGGAACTCCTTGCTTTCGCGCTTCGCTCGAAAGTCAGATCGAGAATGTTGTCTGCTACACGGGACCTTTCGGGGCGAGGGAGCAGGACTGTGTTGCCTCGATGGAGGCAGGGGTAGCCCACTTTGAAACGAAAAAATCTCTTCTGCCGGGGAATGGGTTAACAATCGTCTACGGCTTCTCCAAAGGACTCGTTGCTAATCCCTTCTATATCGAAGATGTCCTCAAACCCCTCTGGGCGATTTTAGGGTCGCTTGCGGCACTTGTTTTTATTCTTCGGCAGTGGTGGCGGCATGGGCGGGATATGTGGTACCGCAAAAATATTATCCTCAATCCTGAGGCGAAGGCGGAGACCAAGCCTCTTTTCACTAAAGAGATAGTTGTCGTTGAATTCGATCCGCCTCGGCTCGACTCGAGCCAAGTCGAGACGGGTCCGCCCCGAGTATTACGGCCGGCGGAGGTGGGAACGCTCATTGATGAGAAGGTTGATATCCACGACATCTCGGCGACGATCGTTGATCTCGCTGTCCGGGGGTACCTCAAGATCGGAGAGAAGCAAGAGGGGAGAAAGAGGATTTACTGGTTTGAAAAACTTAAGGGATTCGAGGAGGAGGAAGCGTTAGCAGACTACGAAAAAGAGGTCCTGCGGGGGCTTTTTGAGAAAGGTGAAAAAGTAGAGCTTGATGATCTTAAAGATAAGTTCTACAAACATCTGGCGAAGATCAGAGATCAACTTTATGAGTTGATGAAGACCAAGGGATACTTCACCCAACGCCCAGATCGGGTCAAACTTAAATACGCCGGAGTGGGGATCGTTATTCTGGCCCTTTCTTTTATTATCTCTTCCGCTTCTGGATTCAGCGCCCTTTGGTTCTTCTGCCCTGCCTTCGTCTTAGGATTTCTTCTTTTGATCTTTTCTCCTTTTATGCCGAAAAAGACCGCCGCCGGAACGGAGGCAATTCGCCGCGCCAGCGGTTTTAAACTGTTTATCTCCAAAGCAGAGAAGTACCATCAACAGTTCAATGAGCGGATCAACCGGTTTGATCAGTTTCTCCCTTACGCGATGGTTTTTGGAGTGGTTGATAAGTGGGTTAAAGCCTTTGAGAAATTGGGAATTGAACCACCGCAGCCTGGCTGGTATGTCGCCCCTTACGCTTTCAACGCTGGTGCTTTCTCCTCTTCAATGGGGAGGATGGGTAGTGCTCTTGCTTCTACCCTCCCCTCAACCCCTGCCCAAACCGGTGGCGGAGGAAGCGGTTTTGGGGGAGGTGGTTTTTCTGGCGGCGGCTTCGGTGGAGGGGGCGGAGGCGGTTGGTAACCCTAAAGTGCTATCCTAATTTTGATGGTCAAATTTGATCTCCTCTGCGTTGGTGATTCCACCGTTGATATCTTCGCCTTTCCTGATCAATCCCACGTTCACTGTCAACTTCATAACAGGAAAAAATGTGAACTTTGTCTGGCTTATGCCAGTAAAGTCCCAGCCAAGGGTTTTAGCTTGACCTTTGGCGGCAACGCCGCCAATGTGTCAGTTGGTGCTTCTCGACTTGGAGTAAAAACGGCAATCTACACCCATCTTGGGGATGACCTTTTTGGGAAAGAAGTTTTGAAAAACTTTAAGAAAGAAAAGGTCAGTACCTCTTTGTTGGAGATCGACAAAAAAGAGCGGACAAGGGTCAATATCATCCTCTCTGCCCAAGGTGAACGGACAATTCTTAGTTCTCAGGTAGGAAGAGACTATAATCTACCTAAAGCTTCTGCCAAATGGCTTTATTTTTCCTCGGTAGCACCACAGCACGCTAAACTTCACTACCAGATTCCAGCTTTCGTCTTGAAAACTGGGGCAAAGCTGATCTTTAATCCCGGTTCTTACCAGATTAAAGAGGGGCGGAGGATCTTGGGGCCAATCCTTGAGGTAACTGAGGCGCTGCTTCTTAATCGTGACGAAGCTGGCCAACTTTTGGGAGCGGAGTGTGCCCTTGAAGGGGAGGAAAAGTGCCTGCGACGGCTACGCAACTTAGGGCCTCGCTTTGTCGTTGTTACTGACGGTCCTCGCGGGGCGTATGGATTTGGTGCCGGGGGGGAGTTTTTGTTCCAGAAGACCTATCCACTAAAATTAGTTGAGCGAACCGGGGCAGGAGATGCCTTCTCCGCTGGGTTTGCCGCCGCGCTGGTCGGCGGTAAGGACCTTAAGGAAGCTCTTCGCTGGGGGACGGTTAACGCCGCTTTTGCCACCCAAAAGGTTGGGGCTCAGGCGGGGCTGTTGAGGAAGGCAGAACTTCAGAAGGCTTTGAAGAAGTGGAAGAGTTGATCTTGGAAGGGAGGTGATAGATAGTGAAAAGCAGAAAGGGAGTCGTCCCCGTAGTCCTCATTATTGTATTAGCCCTCGTGATCGCCGTCGGCGGGGTTGGGATTGGTTTGGCTTGGAGAACTAATTACCTCGATAAATATCTTCCGGCGAGAGTCAAAGAACTCCTTGGTAAAGAAGCTAAACCAAGCGATCAAGGTGAGGAGCCTGGAGAAGAGCCAGGTGAGAAACCAGGGGAGGAGTCGAAGCCAGAAGAAGATGAAACCAAGGACTGGAAGACTTATACCAGCCCATCATATGGATATTCGATCAAATACCCACCTGACTGGAGCTTTGCTCCGCAACCCCACGCTGATTTCCGTGCTACAGCGCCTAAATGGGGAGGGATATTTGAGATAGTGGCAGGCCCTGGGTTAGGCCTCCAGTTCCCGGAGGAATTCTTTGAAGATCAAATCGCCCCTCCAATCGAGCGGTTCAGGCAGATTACCGTTGGCGGCAAGGCGGCAATGAGGTCTAAAACCACGACGCTTGTCTACATAGCAGTTACGCCAGAGCTGGTGTTCAATGTGGAATATTACAGAGAGGGTTATCCTTACAGCGAAGCCGAAGCATCAAACTTTGATTTGATACTTGGTAGCTTTAAGTTCGAATAGCGGAAAATCAGATTTTGGAGGCTCGATCATGGATAAATTTGCGTTAGTTAAATCTCTAATTCGTGGGTGCACTATTCTAGCAGCCCTCTCTTGCTTCCTATTTGCTTTAAGTAATGAAGTTTTGGCCGCACCAGCTAGTTCTTTTAGTTTTCCGCTTGGCGCCGGTTACGCAAGAAGGGGTTACGACTTTCTCAGCAAGATCGATTTCTGTGCCCTCGGGCATGCGGAGTTTTGTAGGAAATATGGAACCGCCTGGCACAACGGTGAGGATTGGAGTAAAGTTGGTGGGGGCATTTTTGGAGACCCTGTCAAAGTGGTTGCCAACGGTAAGGTAATTACCTCAGGTAAGTGGGGCGGATGCTTTGGCCATATCGTCATGGCCGAACACGTACCTCCCTCTGGGGTTAAGTTTACTCTTCCTGATGGACGAAAAGTTAAGAAGGTTTGGTCCAATTACAACCACATGAGTGCCCGTTTGGTCAGCGCTGGTCAGAATATTTCCAAAGGTCAAAAGGTAGGAAAGATTGGTACCGGCGGATGTTGGGCTCCACACTTACATTGGGCGATCAGATATAGATATCTTTCTGCCACTGCGAATACTCTGAATTTCCGTAAGGATCAGATTCTATATTATTTTGTCGACCCCTCCGACTTCATTAACAAGAATAGGAGGGTCGAGTGTTACCTTGTCAGAAAGACGGGAACAGCCGCGGTCTATTTTGTTGAGAAGGGGAAGAAGCGGGGGATACCAAACGCGACAACCTTCACTCAAGGTCTGCGCTTTAGGTGGGGGGACATCTGCGATCTCGATAGTTTAGCTGCCTACCCGACTGGTCCTCCCGTTCCTGACGTCACTCATTCTTGGGTCGCTTCACATTTCAGCGGTAGGAACATCTCTCTTCCGCCCGTAGTTATCAGAGGCGATGAGCTCAGTCACGGCATCTTTACCAAAAATTGGGGTTATGGTTCTCCTGACCCCTCGATCGATGAGGACAACTTCTCCTCACGCTATGTCACTCGTTACTACTTTGACGCTGGAACCCACACCTTTAAATTCGTTTCCGATGATGGCTTGCGGGTTTGGATTGATGATACAAAACTTATTGATGCCTGGGTTGATCAGGCAAGGTCTTTCGAATTCAAGTACTCGCTGTCCAGGGGATACCATTATATTCGGGTGGAGCACTTTGAAGGGTACGTGACTTCTTACCTGAAGGTTAACTGGGAAAGGAGCGATTGGTTCACCCTTATTATTAAGCCGGTAACGCAGGCGATTATCGAAATTAAACGAGTCGTCGGCTTGGGATTGCAGATAATCATCGATGGCGTTGGCGGTGTTTACAAATGGCTCACCGATGCTTACGCCGCAATTAAACTTAAGGCTCCGATCTTCTTCAGATCCCCCGTTTTCGTCTCCTGGGAACAGTTTGATAAGGACTACACCTTAATTCTTGCTTTT
>Ga0210051_1001132_pt1 | contig 26808 bp, 23 predicted proteins | sample CryGey092014_all_FD_185464 | JGI IMG/M metagenome (GOLD analysis project Ga0210051, IMG submission 185464) | Groundwater microbial communities from aquifer - Crystal Geyser CG23_combo_of_CG06-09_8/20/14_all (SPAdes) (version 2) | ecosystem: Environmental > Aquatic > Deep subsurface > Groundwater...
CCCGGGGGTCGTCGGTTTTTGACATTTTTTTCTTAGGATTTTGCAAACTCATTATTTTTGCTCCGATTTTGGGAAGCAAAACTTCAGGTGTTTTGAAAGTCTGGCCAAAGCTTTGATTAAATTTTCTGGCAATGGTTCTGGCTAATTCAACGTGTTGCTCCTGGTCTTTTCCTACCGGAACTAAATCTGTCTGATAAAGCAAAATATCAGCTGCCATCAAAATAGGATAATTTAAAAGCCCGGCATTGATATATTCTTTGTGTTTTTTGGCTTTTTCTTTAAACTGGGTCATTCTTTGGAGTTCAGCCAAAGGGGTAATTGTTCCCAAAAGCCAGGCAAGTTCTGAATGTTCTTTAACCTGGGACTGAACGAAAAAAATACATTTTTCCGGGTTGAGCCCGGCCGCTAAATAGGTTATAGCCACATCAAGGATATTTTTTTGGAGCTCTTTTGGTTCATAAGGCGTAGTTATTCCATGTAAATCAACAATACAAAAAACACACTCATTTTTTTCTTGGAGCAAAATCCATTGTTTTATCGCTCCCAAATAATTTCCAATATGCAGTTCTCCAGTTGGCCTAACGCCACTAAAAATTCGCATAGATTTATACCTCGATGACGACCGGTAGAATCATGGGTCGCCTTTGAGTTTTGGTATAAAAGAATTGGCCGATTTTATTACGGATTTCATCTTTGACATAACTCCAATTAACCGCTCCGCCTGTTCCAGTAGCTCGATTTACAATTTCAATCACTTTTTTCCGAGTTTCCCTGAGCAATTCTTTTGATTCCCGAAGATAAACAAACCCTCTAGATATTATATCAGGAGAACCCTTTACTTTGCCAGTGGTTTTATCAATAACAGTCACAATGACAAACATGCCATCTCGGGCTAACATCTGTCTGTCTCTTAAGACCACTTCACCCACATCGCCAATCCCTAAACCGTCAACCATGACATAATTTGAGGGAGCCTCTTCTTTTTCAATATAGATTCTTTCTCGGCTTAAATTAACAATTTTTCCATTTTCAGCAACAACAACATTTTTTTCCGGGATACCTGCTTCTTTAGCTAATTCTCCGTGAGCTACTAACATTGAATACTGACCATGAATTGGCAAAAAGAATTTTGGCCTTATAATATTAATCATTTCTTTTAACTCTTCCTTTTGAGCGTGACCGCCGGCATGAATATCCATCATTTTATAATGGAAAACTTTTACTCCTTGACGCAAAATATCATCCTTTAACATCTGAACCGTTCTTTCATTTCCCGGGATAACCGAAGAAGAAAGAATAACCGAATCTCCTTTCTTTAGGCGAATGAAAGGATGCTCTTTAATGGCAATTCTCATTAAAATTGCCGAACCTTCTCCTTGGGCGCCGGTACATAAAATGGTTATTCGGGAGTCGGGATAATTATTAATTTCTTTTGCTCGAATAAAAGTTCCCCTTCTGGCTTTAACATAGCCCAGAATTCTCGAAATTTCCACGTTGGTTTTCATTGAATAACCCTCAAGACAAACTCGCCTGCCGTGTTTTTCTGATAAAGTGATAATTTGCTGCACTCTATTAATTAAAGAGGCGAAGGTGGCAGCAATAATTCTGCCAGAAGAATGCTGAAAAATTTCGTCAAGGTTTTTTTCAATGGTTTTTTCCGAAAGCGAATGACCGTCTTCTTCAGCGCCAGTAGAATCAGAAAGCAAAAGCAGAATTTTTCTTTGAGCCAAAGAACGCAGTTTTTGAAAGTCAGTTGGTAAATCGTTGACCGGATGAGAGTCAAATTTGAAATCAGAAGTATGCAAAATGTTGCCCACCGGAGTTTCAATAAATAATCCTAAATTATCGGGAATGTTATGGTTTTGGCGGAAAAATTCAATTCTAAAGGGACCTAACTTAATTCTTGAGCCACTTTTAACTTCGGTGATGTTTAATTTGGGTAGGTTCGAAAAATCTTCCTGTCTTTTTAAAATTATTCCTCGGGTTAAGGGAGAGGCAAAAATTTCTAAATTCGGGTGCCAGATTTTTCCAATCAAATAGGGGATAGCGCCGATATGGTCATAATGGCCATGGGTAAAGACAACCCCCAGAATGTTTTTTTCCTTGCCTTTTAGATAGCTGATGTTAGGGACAATATAATCAATTCCCGGCATATCTTCTTCCGGCATCCTGAGACCCATATCACAAATCAAAATAGGGGCCCCGCCTCTGGCGGGGAGGGTGGTGGGTGGGTGGCGTCCCTGCCACTCCAAGAGCATCATATTACGACCAACCTCCCCTAGGCCGCCTAAAGGAATTATCCTTAAATTAGATTGTTTTTTAGGCATAAATTGGTGCGGACGGAGAGATTTGAACTCTCACGGGCTTTCGCCCCTTGGCTTCTGAAACCAAGATGTATACCAGTTCCATCACGTCCGCATTTTATTTTCTTCCATACTTGTCTTCGATCCTTATTTCGTCGCCTTCTTTAAATTTGCCAGTAGATATTTCTAAGGCTTTTGCCGAAGTTAATCCTTCTATTCTATGTAAAAATTTCTTAGGGACAGAAACAAATTGTCCTTCTTTTAAAGTTTTCTTTTTGAGTGATTTTAAACTTTTGCCAAAAGTTACTTTTATTTTTCCGGAAACTAAATACCAAAACTCGCTTCTTAATTTATGGAATTGCAAAGACAAACTTTCTCCTTTTTTAATTTGGAGAATTTTTACCGTACAGGGTTTATTGTCAATAAACTTAATAAATCCGCCCCAAGGGCGATTAAAGTCCTTCTCGATTTTAATCTTCATTACTTTTTAAAAACACCGGCTTTTTCAATGAGATTTTTGTTTTGAGAAATCCAATTATAGAGTTTTTTGACTCCTTCTTTGGGAGAAATTTTGGGAGACCAATTAAAATCCTTTTTCGCTTTTGCGATGTCGGAAATATAAACCTTTTGGTCGCCTGGCCGCCAAGGACCAAAAGAATAGTTAAATTTTTTACCGGCTAATTCCTCTAGTATAGCAAATAATTCCCAAATGGAAAGAGAAAATTTTGGCCCACCGCCAATGTTATAGGCTTTTCCCCGAGTTTTTTTAATATTGCTCAGGGCCGAATCATAAGCCCTGATTAAATCATCAATATATAAAACATCTCTGACCTGTTTTCCGTTGCCAAAAATAGTTACTGGTTTGTTAAATAAAATAGCGTTGCAAAACCAGGCCAGCCAACCCTGTTCTTCAATCCCGAATTGATGAGGTCCGTAAATACCTGATTGCCTAAAGACAATTGTATTTAAGCCAAAAATTCGTGAATAGTCAAGACTATATTGATCACCGGCTAGCTTACTACATCCATAAGGGCCACATCCTTCAAGCGGATATTTTTCGGAAATACCTTTGATATTTTTAAAGACGTATCTTTTTTTCTTTTCAATAACCGGAATATTATTCAGAGCCCCCATTGTTTTATTAGTAGATGAAAAAATTAGACTAGCTTTAGGACTTCCCAGCCTCATTGCTTCTAAAGTATTAAATTGTCCCAAAGCATTTATCTCGAAATCTTCGCGAGGATTTTCTACCGAAGTTACCATTGTAGTTTGCGCAGCTAGTGCTAAAACCAAATCCGGTTTGTATTTTTTAAAAGTTTCCAATAATTTTTTATCATCCCTGATATCTCCTTTGACAAAAACAAGATTGCCTTTTTGTTTTTTTAGCCAATCTAAGTTTTGTTTGGCTCCGGCCCGAGAAAGATTGTCATAAACGATAACCTTATTACCTTTTTTTATATGGTAGGCGGCCGCATTGGTCCCAATGAATCCAGCCCCGCCAGTAATCAAAGTAGTTTTTGACATATTTTTACATTTTTGAGATAAACTTTTTAATTTCTGGACCAAATTGAGGATGTGTTAAAGAAAGATAGAGATTCGATTTTAAATAAGCCAGTTTATTTCCGCATTCTAACCATTTTCCTTCAAATTCATATCCATAAATTTCCTTTCCTTCTTTGGCTATTGCACTTAAGATTTCATCCAGAGCTATATCCGTTTTTAGGCTAAAAGGAGTTTTTTTAAGGTAATCAAAGATTTCTGGAGTTATAATGAATTTTCCAACAACAGCTAAATCAGAAGGAGCTTCTTTAATCTGAGGTTTTTCCACCACCTTTTTTATTTTATAAAGACGTTTGGTAATTTTTTCAACCTCTACCATCCCATAAAATTGGAAACTTTCTTTAGGAATTCGGTAAAGAGCGATTACTGGTTTTTTATATTTTTGAAAAACTTTAATTAATTGTAAAAGACAGGGAACTTTTGATTCAACTACGTCATCTGCCCACATGACGGCACATGACTCTTTCTTGACTAAGTTTCTTGCTTGGAAAACCGCGTGAGAGGCGCCTAGGGATTCTTTCTGGGGGACATAAGAAAAAGAAATTTTTTTAGTAATTTTTTCTAAATTTTTAAGTTCTTTCAGAAGATGGTTTTTCTTCCTCATTTTTAAAACTTCTTCGAGCTCCGGAATTTTATTGATATATTTTTTAAAATATTTTTCAACCTCTTTTTTATCTGGTCGGATAACAAAAATAATTTCTTCAATTCCCGAAGCCCGCGCCTCTTCCACAATATATTGAATAACCGGTTTATCAACCAAAGGCCAGAGCTCTTTTGGTAAAACTTTGGTCAGGGGTAAAAACCTTGTTCCCAGTCCAGCTATTGGTATTATTGCTTTTTTAATCTGCGTCATAGTCTAATTTTCTTTTAACCTTCGTTTTAGTTCTTCGATGGCTTTAATTGGGGTTGGGTCAACTTTGTATTCCAGGGCTAACCAATAGGCCGTCCAAAAACCCAAAATGACAGTTGAGAAAATTTTTTCTAATAAAGTTTTGCCTTCAATATCAATAAATTCTACTTCTACACCCTCTTCATTTATTAAGTCTTTTGCAATATCCATTTGTTTTAAAACTCGAGGATGGGAAGCGATTTTATCTCTTAAAATTACGACAGAGAGCTTTTGATTAGAAATCTGCATTTCATTTATTTTCCAAAAACCAACGGTTTCATTATGGTTTAATTCCGGAAAATAATTGCAAAATGCTAAAATCTTAGCGGTTTCATTTAAACTGTTTTTCCAGATCCAGCCCACCTCGCGGAATCTTCGGGAAGAGTAAATGATTGGAATCTTTCCCAAAATTTTTTTAGCCAATTTTTTTCCCTGAGCTTCAAATTTCTCTGATTTTAAAGAGGAACTTAACTCTAAAACTTCATCAGAAATTTCTGAGTCCAAAATGTTATGATTAACCAAAACCTGGGTCAGAGCCGCGAACATTTCTCCCAAAGCCAATCTTGGCGGAATTAAGGGCCCTGGAATTTTAACTAAGGGAATCTTATGTTTTTCAGAAAGCTCTTCTAATTTTCCGCCAGTAGTGATAACAATTATCGGTAGATGCCCCTTTAGGGCAGTTTGAAAAGAAGATATGGTCTCTTCAGTATCGCCAGAATAAGAAATACAGATTATTAGACTTTCATTACCAGCCTGGGGAGGGAGACGATAGCTCTTATAAGAAAAGATATCGAGGGGTCTCAAGGTTACCAAAATATCTCCAGGTAACCCCGAGCCTCCCATTCCACAGACAATAATGTTTTCTGGTGGTCTAAGGAGGCAACCCGGTTTCAAGAAAACTCTTTGAGCAGCTTTTATCCCAATCTCAAATTGCTTCGGGAAGTCCAGAATTATTTTTCTCATATTCGATTTATCAATGGTTTTTATTTCCATACTCTTTTCGTTTTGATATACCATTCTTCTATCCCGGAAAATCTCTTGGAAGGGTCGGTAATTATTTTTGTTTTAATGCCCTTAATTTCTTTAGAAGTGAAATAAAGATAATCCGGGGTAAAAAGGAAGAGAGCCGGAGCATCCCCAATGAGACAATCTTGAAATTTTTCTAATTTTTCTTTTCTAACAGCTTCATCTAAACTTTCTCTAGCTGTTTCTAACAGTTTATCACAATCTTTGTTTCCATAGCCAGCTAAATTTAAACCGGGGTCTTTTTTTTGAGAAGAATGCCAGAAAGGAAAAGGGTCGGGTATTCCAGCCAAAACTTCGCCAAATAAAAGTGCCTCAAAATTTCTCGGTCGGAGAATCTCTCTTTCAAGGGTTGAGATGTCAAAGGTTTGAATGTCTATCGGAATTCCCAAGGTTTGCCATTGCGATTTCAACTGAGAAGCAACTTCAACGAGAAGGGGCTGCTCCACCGTTATTAAAGAAAACTTAAGGGGAATTTTTTCCTCTCCGGTTTCAAAACAAATTTCATTTAATTTTTTTCTGGTCAGACTTTTAACTTCGCCTGTTCCTTTTTCCAATCCGGCAGGTTTTAAAATCTCTTCTTTATATTTTTCTTGAAAACGAATCACCGCCGTCTTAGTCTTTGGACCAAAATAGCCAGTCACTTCTCCTTCAGGATAAACTGCTGGTCCGTCAGCTGGCGGATTAGCCAAACATTTTTGCAATTCTTTTACTTCATTTCCTTGAGAACCAGTAGTGAGATTGCTCTTAAATTGAAAAGCAGGCGTTTTTTTAATAGTTTTTACTCTCATCCCATTTTCCCCTTCTTTAAATCCCGCCTCTTCTAAAAGGAGCTTAGCTCCTTCTAGATCAAACTGGTAAATTTTTAATGGCGGGTTAAATCCATAGATCTCGGGCAAAATAGGGGAGTCAACCACTTTTCCTCGTCCCAGCAACACCTGCCTTAACAATTCTTCCTTATCGGTTCCGTAATTTAAGGCCAGTCGAACTTCTTTCTCAGCGAAAATTTTAGATTTACCAGTTGGCGGATTTTGATTAAAAAAGACGCTAAAATATCTGGGAAGCGAGAGAAGATAGAGGTTAGCCGAATTGAGCAGATTGGGAAAGTTACCCGAAAAACCTTTAATCTCTTGATTTTTAAAGGCCGAAATTAACTCTTCTTCTTTTTCAAAAAAACGAAAGGAAATCAGAGAAAGATAGGGCTCTTTTCCAAAATAATCAGGATTTCTACCCAAGGTTAAAGAAATTATTTTTCCTTCTTGGTTTTGAAACAAGCTTTTTAATTTATAAGGGCCAGAACCGACCGGTTTTAAATTATAGAAACTTAAGGGAAAATTTTGAGGTAAAACATTTTCCCAAATGTGTTTTGGGATTATTTTCAGGGTTGTGTTTTCCAGGAAGGGAAGGGAGGGATTTTTTAAACTGAAACGCACTCGAAAATCAGAAATTTTCTCAACCTCCACCCCCAACCAGCTAGCCCTGAGCGGGCTTTTAATATCGGGATTTTGAATAGTTTTTATGGTAAAAATTACATCTTCAGCGGTGAGGGGCTGGGAGTCGTGCCATAAAACATTTTCTTTTAAATAAAATTCGTAAATCTTTCCTTCATCTAAAATCTCATATTTTGAAGATATGTCCGGTAAAAGCTTACCATTTTCGTCATATTTCATTAAACCAGAAAAGATTAACTCAGTTAAATCTTGGTCAGCCTCATTTGAAGGAGCAAAGATTGGATTAATCCATCTCGGAAAGCCAATAACTCCTTCAATATACTCACCACCTTGGGCAGCTTGGGGCTCGGTGTTTTTAAAATAAAAGTTAACCGAAAGAAAAGAAAAACTAACAACAAATAAAAACAAAAAAGCCGAAAAAATAATTTTTTCTTTTCGGGTAAGGATTTTAGAAAACTGCCCCCACTGCGATTTGGATGGCCATTTCATTTTAGTAAATGAGATTTAAGATTGCCAAAATTAGGAAAGCTGCTCCCAAAAAGCAAGTTAGCCAAAAAATTTTTTGCTGGACACCTCTACGGGTAGCATAAAATCCTCCTTCGCCTCCGAAAGCCGACCCCAGGGCCTGACCTCGCTGTTGTAAAAGAATAAAAACCACTAAAAGAACAGAAACAACAATTTGAGCTAGGGGGAGAAATTTTTCCATAAATTTTTACTCTCTAAAAAACATTTTTCTTCCGGTAGTAGATAACCCGAGAAGAAAACTTAAAATCCAAACGATAAAGGTTAGCCAAAAGAGAGGGATGAGGCCGGCAATAATCAATTCCGGGAAAAAGATGTCAACAAGCCAAATCATTAACATATTGATGATTAAACCAAAAAGACCAAAGGTTAAAATCCGAAGAGGCAAAGTGATAATTTTCAAAATCGGCTTAATAAAGGAATTAACCAAGCCCAACACTATACCAATCAACACCAGAACCTGCCATTGGGCAGTCAATTTTATTCCTAAAAAAATAATTCCTTCTGGCGGAATTTCTAAACTAACTCCGGGAACAAAATGAGTTCCCAAATAAATTCCTAAAATTCCAACCACAATTTGCCAAAATAGGCGTTCCATAGGTGTTTTTTAATAATACCAGAAACTCAATCTCCAAGCAAGACCTTTTTTCTCAGTTTATGATGATAGGATTGAGCGAATCGATGAGCTTCATCACGAAGCTGTAAAATTAAATTAAAAATTTCCCTCGGTAGACTCTTTAACAAAATCGATTTTTTCTGTCCCTCGATAAATAATTCGTTTTTTTGTTTAGCGATTGCTATAATTTTTATATTTTTGGATTTTGTATTTTGGAATTTGGATTTTACCGCAACATTCAGTTGCGGTTTGCCGCCATCAATTAGCATTAAATCAGGATAAGGCCATTCGGGATGCTTTAATCTTCGAGACAAGACTTCTTTTAGCATCGCCACATCATCCGGTTTTCCAGCGATGTTAATCTTAAATTTTCGGTAAAAATTTTTATCGGGATGACCATTAATAAAAGTGACCATTGCCCCGGTTGCGACCTCGCCTTGGATATTAGAAATATCATAGGCCTCAATTCTTGTGATTCCCTTTTTGGTCTTTAATATCTTTTTTAATTCTTTTTGGATTGGCGACCAATTTTCAATAGGGGAAATCTGGAAAGGCTCAAAAATTCTGGCATGAGACATCACTTTTTCTAAAGCCGAAATTTGATCCCTGATTTTTGCCGCCAATTCAAAATTTTGGTTTTTCGCTGCAATTTTCATTTCCTTTTTTAAATCTCCCAAAGTTTTTGTTTTCCCCCTTTTAAAAATCTTCATTATATTTTTGGCATTTCTCTGGCAATCCTTTTTCAGTCTCGTTAGGGGGATTTCTAAAGAAATCTTTGACTTAGTCAAGCAAGGAGCTGGACATCTCCCCAAATGATACCAAAGACAGGGTCTTTTTGGTAAAACTCGGCAGGACCTGTAAGGAAAAACCTTTCTTAAAATTTTTAAAGTTTGTTTTAAGGCTCCGCCGTCCACAAAAGGCCCCACGAATTTAGTATTTAGTATTTTGTATTTAGTATTTAGGGATTTGATTTGATGAGTAATGAAAACTTGAGGATAATCTTCTTTTGTAATTCCTACATAAAAGTAATTTTTATCATCCCGCCAAACCACATTATATTTTGGCTGGTATTTTTTTATTAAATTGGCTTCTAAAATTAGGGCCTCAATTTCCGAATCGGTTTTTAAATAGCCGAGTTGCAAAGCTTTGCTTAGTAACTCTTTGTGTTGCCTGACCCTTTCTCTAATATTTGCTGCCTTGCCAATATACAAAATCTCCCTTCCTTTTTTAAAAGCGTAAACTCCTGCGGTTTTGGGAAGCTTATCTATTGCTTCTTTTTTGAGATATTTAAACCCCACTATTACATTTTAAGGCAGAAGTAGGGGTCTTGGCAATCTATTCCCCCAATTTCTCCATCCAAATCAGCCTCCAAATAATCGCTTTCAGGATTTTCTAAGGAAGTTTTCAAAATATAATTTTCTCCGCCATTGAAATATTGATATTCGTATTTTTCTGGGGTAGTAGGTGAAGAGCCCAAATAATTTCCATTAATAAGTTCAGAAATTAAACCATCAAAATCAGCCCGAGGATAATTTTCATGGTCAGAATAATATATTTCAAGAGCAGTGACAATCTGTCTTAAATTAGCCACTCTTTGGGTGTCATTAGCTTCATTTAAGATATCGGAAACATTCAGGGTTATGCCGCCAATGACAACGGTGGCAGTAGTCATTACCAATAACAACTCGGCGATAGAAGTCGCTCCCTTTTCTAGATTTAATTGTCTTAAAAATTTTAGCATACCTAAAATTATACACCATAAACTACAATTTGTCAAGGATAAATGGGTTAGTCGATGAAGTTTGCCTCCTTCGGAGTTTGCCTTCATCTTCAGTCTTCATTAACATTCGACTATATAAAGCAGATGCTTTTCATCTTAGTTCTTCTTCTATTACTTCAATAAATCTTAAGGGATCAATATTTAAACCATTAATTTTTACGGAGAAATGTAAATGAGGGGTTATGGCATAGCCAGTATTTCCCGAAAGGCCGATGACATCTCCACCTTTAACCTTCATTCCATTTAATACTTTAAACTCCTTTAAATGTAAATAAAGCGAAAAGATTCCCAGCCCATGGTCAATCATTAGGGTTTTGCCATAGGTAGGTAATTCTTGGGAAAAACGGACAAAGCCATCCCCGATTGCATAAACCTCCTTTCCAATATCTGCTGCCAAATCTACTCCCAAATGCTGAATAGTCACGTTCTCACTTTTTCTGATATTTCCGAAGGCTCCCTCTACCTTCATCTCTTTCAAAGGATTTATAAAAACTTCGCTAAAATAGGCTTTTGGAGTATAAATACTAAAAATTTCAGCTATCATTGGATTCTCCTTACTGATTAGGTCTTCGACAATTTTTGAAGGGGTAAAGCCCTTTTCTTCAAGTTCTTTAGTAACCAAAAGTTCGGTAATTGGAAATTTCCTTTCAATAACCTCTATATCCTTTTTAAAAATAGGGGCCCCGCCTTCGGTATTAATAACCAAATTATATTTCCCTGGCTTTTTTTTGACATCAATTCCTAAAATTGCTATCCAGTTATCTTTAGTTTCCGGTTTAAAGAAATCTATTTTCATTGAATCAAGCTCCCCAACAATTTTATTTTTAGAGCCATTGGGGATCTTAATTAAAAGGGTATCTCCCTGTTCTAGTTTATCAGAAGAGAGATAAACTTTAGCTAGTGGTAATTCATTAGTTTTTTCATAAATCTCGGGCTGAAAAGAATTATTGATTTTAATATTTATTGGAATAATCTCTTTTATTTTTTTATTTTCAATTAAAACTTTTAATATTTGACCTTCTGTTGTTTCTTCTGAAAAGCTTTGGTCAAAAACAAAATTTCCTAAGCTGTAAAAAATATAGCCTGCCTGGTATTTTTCATTTTTTTGAACGATGTGGGGATGATGGCCAAATACCAAATCGGCGCCGGCATCAATCGCCATTTTAGAAAATTCAGTTTGAAATTGAGCAGGCGTTTTTTGATATTCTTTGCCAGAATGGAGAGAAACAATTAAAATATCAGATTTTAATTTAGCATTTTCAATATCTTTTTTAATTTCTTCAAGATTATTCCAATCAGCCCAGGCAATACCCGAAGAAATCTCGGTGGCTGCCCAATAAGGCGAACCCAAGTTAGTAAAAGCCAAAAAAGCAATTTTCACGCCATTGACTTCCTTAATAATTGGGAAATAGGCCTCGTCTTTGTTAAATCCGGCACCAACATAACTAATTCCGGAGTTGCTTAACCTGGTTAAGCAATCTTCCAGAGCTTCTCTTCCATAATCAAAAGCATGATTATTGGCTAGAGACATGACGTCAAAACCGGCATAACTTAATCCTTCAATTACTTTCGGGTCATTTTGAAAAGAATAAATACTGCCGACTTTAGTTCCTTTATCTGAAATCGGTCCTTCCAAATTTCCAAATACAATGTCAGAGTTTTTAAGATAATCAGCAATTTTCAGAAATGGAAACCTAAAATCGCCGTCCCCCTGTTTCTCAACCATATATTCTACTCCTCGGTCGAGCATAATATCTCCAACCAAAACTAAAGTGATTGTTTTCTTTTCGATTGATTCGGTTCGCTTAGGTAAAGCAAACTGAGAAGGATAACTGATTGATTTCGTAAATCGATCAATTTCGATTAAGAGAAATGCGCCGATACTGGTAGCGACAATAATTAAAATTAACCAAAATAAAATCCTCTTCATTACCCTTATTTTACCCCCTTATTGAAACTTTCTGAAATTTGGAGTATAATATGAAACTACCATGGCAGAAAATTTCATCAAAATTCGAGGGGCTCGTGTCCATAATCTTAAGAATATCGATGTTGATATTCCCAAAAATAAACTGGTGGTGATTACTGGAATTTCGGGTTCGGGTAAAAGTTCCCTGGCTTTTGATACTTTATATGCTGAAGGTCAGAGGAGATATGTCGAGTCATTATCAGCTTATGCCAGACAATTTTTGGGAGTGATGGATAAGCCAGATGCAGATTCAATTGAGGGAATATCTCCGGCAATTTCCATTGATCAAAGAAAAGCAGCTCATAATCCCAGGTCAACAGTTGGCACCATCACGGAGATCTACGATTATCTCCGTCTTTTATTTGCCAGAGTTGGAAAGCCCCACTGCCCAAAATGTAAAAAAGTAGTTTCCCGGCAAACCATTGATCAAATAACTGAGCAGATTTTGAAATTACCTAAAAAAACTGAAATTACAATTCTGGGACCAGTCATTAGAGGCAAAAAAGGTGAGCATCACGGAATTTTAGAAGAGATTCAGAGAGCCGGATTTGTCAGGGTGAGAATTGATGGAATTATTTATCGGGTCGATGAGGCATTGGAAAAAAGTTTGGCCAGGTATAAAAAACACAACATCGAAGTAGTGGTTGATAGATTGATTTTGGACAAAGAATTAGACAAATCGAGATTGGTTGATTCATTAGAAACAGCTTTAAAATTAGGCAAAGGCATAGTAATAATAAGTCATAAGTCAAAACACGAAGTCTTTTCAGAGCATTTTGCCTGTGAGGAGTGTGGGATTTCTCTGCCTGAATTAGAACCTCGGCTTTTCTCCTTTAATTCTCCTTACGGAGCTTGTCCTTCTTGTCAGGGTTTAGGAGAAAAATTAGAAGTTGACCCAAAATTAGTTATTCCCAATCCCAATTTATCAATAGCTGAAGGAGCGATTTTCCCCTGGGCTCATGCTTCTCATAAAATAGGCAGACAGGGATTTTTTTGGTATCAGCTGGAGGAACTTTCAGAAAGAGAAAACATTGATTTATATGCGCCAGTTAAAAATTTACCGAAAGCGAAAATTAATTTAATTTTATACGGCTTAGCTTCATTTAAGGGAGTAATTCCTTCTTTAGAGAGAAGATATCATGAAACCGATTCAGAATATACCAGGCAAGAGATTGAACAATATATGATTGAAAAGAGATGCGAGGAGTGCCAAGGAAAAAGATTAAAACCCGAAGTATTGGCAGTAAAGGTTGCTGGAGAATCAATTGATGAAATTGTTGAGATGCAAATCGATAAAGTCAAAGAATTTTTTGAAGAAATCGCCAAACAGACGCGAAACAGAACGCGAAACCGACGCGGAACTTTAACTGATAATGAGTTAAAAATTGCTAGTTCAATAATAAAGGAAATTATTAATCGTTTACAATTTTTAATTGATGTCGGGCTTGATTATTTAACCTTAGATAGGAAAGCAGCGACTTTGGCTGGCGGAGAAGAACAGAGAATAAGATTGGCTACTCAAATTGGTTCGAAATTAACCGGAGTTTTGTATATTTTAGATGAGCCGTCGGTTGGTCTTCATCCTAGGGACCAGGGAAGATTAATTGAGACCTTAAAAAAATTAAGAGATTTGGGTAATACTGTGGTTTTGTGTGAACATGACAGCCAAACCATTAGAAATGCCGATTGGATAATCGACATTGGACCAGGAGCCGGAAAACATGGTGGGAAAATTGTCTTTCAGGGGACTCCAAAAGAATTACTGAAAGCTAAAACTCTAACTGGAGATTATCTAGCCGGAAGAAAAAAAGTTGAAATCAAAAACTCCAAATCACAAATTCCAAATTACAAACAAATTCCAAATCCCAAATCCCAAATTTCAAACTACTTGATAATAAAGGGCGCAGCGGAACACAATCTTAAAAATATCGATGTCAAGATTCCTTTGGGGAAGTTTGTTTGTATTACTGGAGTCTCGGGTTCTGGGAAGAGTTCTTTGATGAATGATATTTTAGCCAGGGCTTTAATGAAGAAATTTTATAAATCAAAAGAAGAACCAGGAAAACATCAGGAAATTTTGGGTTGCGAACATTTGAACAAAGTAGCTCTAGTTGATCAATCGCCAATCGGAAGAACTCCCAGAAGCAATCCTGTTACTTATACTGGGGCTTTTACCTATATTAGAGATCTTTTTTCAAAAACAAAAGAAGCCAGAATTCGAGGTTATTTACCTGGCCGTTTTTCTTTCAATGTCAGAGGGGGAAGATGCGAGGCTTGTGAAGGTCAAGGGGTAAAAAAAATAGAAATGTACTTTTTACCCGATGTTTATGTCCAATGCTCAGAATGTAAAGGCAAAAGATTTAACCAAGAAACCTTGGCTGTTGAATATAAAGGGAAAAATATTGCCGAGGTTTTAGAAATGACAGTAGAAGAAGCTCTGGAATTTTTCAAAAATATTCCCGGTCTTTATCAAAAATTAAAAACCTTAAATGATGTTGGTTTGGGTTACATTGAGCTTGGCCAACCAGCTCCCTCCCTTTCTGGCGGCGAAGCCCAAAGGGTGAAATTAGCCACCGAGCTTTCTAAAAAAGCCACCGGAAAAAGTTTATACATTTTAGATGAGCCAACCACTGGCTTGCACCCCCACGATATTAAAAAATTAATTTGGGTTTTGCAGAGTTTAGTAGAAAAAGGAAATACAGTGGTCTCGACTGAACACAATTTGGACGTCATGAAGAACACAGATTTTGTAATAGATTTAGGACCCGAAGGAGGGGATGAGGGAGGATATATAGTTGGCGAGGGAACGCCATTTGAAATTTCAAAAAATAAAAAGAGTTACACTGGACAATATTTAAAGCAGGTCTTGACATAATTTCTGTTTTGATTAATATTAAAAGATAGAAATTAGCACTCAACCCATTCGATTGCTACTCAGGGTTGATCCTGAGCGAAGTCGAAGGATCAAAGGTCTTGTTTGATAAAAGTCAATGAAGCTAAAGCTTCATTTCCATCTTCGTTTTAATTTAATAAATTAAAACTCGATATATGAAGATAAAACCCTTATCAGATCACATTCTCATAGAACCAATTAAAGAGGAAGAAAAAACTAAAACCGGGATTTTGCTGCCGGAGACAGCAGAAAAAGAAAGGCCTGAAGAAGGCCGGGTTATTGCCGTTGGTCCCGGTAAAAAAGACAAAACTGGTAAATATGTTCCTCTTGACATTAAACCAGGCCAAAAAGTTTTGTTTACAAAATATGGTCCAAACGAAATCAAGGTCGATGACAAAGAATATTTAATTGCCAAAGAAGAAGACATACTAGCCATTTTGGAATAGCCAAAATGGCAAATTCCAAATTACAAAATACAAATTCCAAAAACTATGCCTAAACAAATTCTCTTTAATGAAGCAGCCAGAAAAAAATTAAAGGCTGGCGTCGATAAACTGGTCGATGCCCTCAAGGTTACATTAGGTCCTAAAGGCCGGTACGTTGTTTTAGATAAGGGTTTTGGAGCGCCGGAAATTTGTGATGATGGTGTGACCATTGCCAAAGAGATTGAATTAAAAGACAAAATTGAAAATTTGGGAGCGGAAATTATGAAAGAGGTGGCAGAGAAAACCAATGATGTGGCTGGAGACGGTACCACCACTGCCGTTGTTCTATCTCAGGCAATGATTGCCGAAGGTTTAAAAAACGTGGCAGCTGGAGCTGACCCCCTGGCTTTAAGAAAAGGAATTGAAAAAGGGGTAAAAGAAGTCATTGAGACTTTAAGAAAAATGGCAAAACCCATTTCCAAAAAAGAAGAAATTAGCCAGGTGGCTACCATTGCTGCCCAAGACCCAGAAATTGGCAATCTCATTGCCGATGTGGTTTCCGAAGTCGGCAAAGAAGGAGTCATTACGGTTGAAGAATCAAAAAAATTTGGCTTAGAAAAAGAGATTGTTAAAGGTCTTCAGTTTGATCGGGGCTACATTTCTCCTTATATGATTACTGATGTTGAGAGAATGGAAGGGACCCTGGAAGAACCTTATATTTTGGTTACTGATAAAAAAATTTCCGCTCTAACTGAAATTTTGCCAGCCATGGAAAAAGTGGCTCAAACCGGCAAAAAAGATTTAGTCATTATTGCTGAAGAAGTGGAAGGAGACGCTTTAGCAACTTTAGTGGTTAATAAACTTCGAGGTATTTTTAATACCTTGGCCGTTAAAGCTCCGGGATTTGGAGATAGAAGAAAAGAAATGTTGCAAGATATTGCTACGGTCACCGGAGCCACTTTAATTTCTGAAGAATTAGGCCTAAAATTAGAAAGTATTGAATTAAAGCAATTAGGCAGAGCCAGAAAAGTAGTGGCGGAAAAAGAAAAGACAACCATTATTGAAGGAAGAGGGGAGAAAGAAGATATTGATGCCAGAATTCGCCAGATTAAAAATGAGTTAAAAACTACTGAGTCGGAATTTGACAAAGAAAAACTCCAGGAAAGGTTGGCAAAATTAGCCGGTGGCGTAGCGGTGGTTAAGGTTGGGGCTGCCACCGAAGTTGAGCAAAAGGCAAAACAAAGAAAAACTGAAGATGCCTTATCGGCTACTCGAGCAGCTATTGAAGAAGGGGTATTACCAGGTGGGGGGGTGGCTCTTTTGAGATGCATTCCAAATTTGGAGGCACTGAACTTGGAAGGAGATGAGAAGACTGGCTTGAAAATATTAAAAGAGGCCTTAGAGAAACCAATTAAACAAATCGCTGAAAATTCAGGCGTTGACGGCGTGATTGTGGCAGAAAAAGTCAAAGGAGGAGAAGCTGCTTTTGGTTTCAATGCCCAAACCATGGTCTATGAGGACTTGATTTCAGCTGGAATTGTTGACCCAACCAAAGTGGTCAGAGCGGCCTTGGAAAACGCTGCTTCAGCCGCCAGTATGTTCCTTATGACCGAGGCGGTAGTCGGTGAGGAATTAGAAGAAAAGAAAGAAAAAGGAATGCCCCCAATGGGAGAAGAATATTAATTTCTAATTACTAAATTAACCGAGAACTCTTCCGGGTTGCAGCCAGAAGAGTTTTTGGTTATAATAAATAATAGGTCGAAATTATTACTAATTTTAATTACTTCAGTTATATGACTCTAACTCAAATAATTTTAATAGTAGTTGCGGTAATAGTTCTTTGGATTATTTTGACTTATAACCGTTTGATTACTCTAAGAAACCGGGCAAAAGAGGCCTGGTCAGACATCGATGTTCAGTTAAAAAGAAGATACGATTTAATCCCCAACTTAGTGGAAACAGTCAAAGGATATGCCGCTCACGAGAGAGGAGTTTTTGAAAAAGTAACAGAAGCCAGAACGCGGGCAATGGGAGCCAGGAGTATGAAAGAGAAGGGAGAAGCAGAAAATATGCTTTCTTCAACTTTAAAATCCCTTTTTGCTGTGGCTGAAAATTATCCTGATTTGAAAGCATCAACGAATTTCTTAGAGTTACAAAGAGAGCTTCGCGATACCGAAGACAAAATTCAGGCAGCCAGAAGATTTTACAATACCAATGTCCGAGACCTAAATATCAAAATTGAAAGCTTTCCGGCAAACACTGTGGCTAATATTTTCAGATTTGCCAAAATGGATTTCTTTGAGATTGAAGAAGCGGCTGCCAGAGAACCAGTAAAAGTAAAATTTTAAATGCCGACTTTATACTCTCAAGCTGAATCAAATAATAGGAAAACTTGGTTTTATTTGTTTTTCTTTTTGATTTTTATCATTGCTATTGGCTGGACTATTTCTTATTTTTTGGAAAGTCCGATAATTTTATATTTTGCCGTAATTTTAAGCATTGTTTTGAATTTTCTTGCCTATTGGCATTCTGATAAAATTGTTTTGGCGCTTAGCCGAGCTAAACCAATTGAAAAACAGGCTCATCCCGAATTATATCGGTTAGTTGAAAATCTCTGTATTACGGCCGGCCTGCCGCTTCCCAAAATTTATATTATTGATTCAGCCCAACCCAATGCTTTTGCCACGGGCAGAGACGCAAAACACGCGGTGGTGGCCGTGACCAGAGGACTTTTGGAAAAATTGGAAAGGGTGGAGTTAGAAGGCGTCCTTAGTCACGAGTTATCGCACATCGGGAACAAAGACATATTGTTACAGACAGTTGTTGTTGTTTTGGTTGGCATGGTTGTGATAATGACCGATTTTTTCTTTAGAATAGCTTTTTGGGGTAGAATGCGAGAGGGGAGCCGCGAGGGAGGACAGATAAGATTGATTATGATATTGGTAGCTTTGGCTTTGGCAATTTTGGCGCCAATTTTTGCCCAATTAATAAAGTTGGCAATTTCCAGAAAAAGAGAATATTTGGCTGATGCTTCAGGAGCTCTTCTAACCCGCTATCCCGAAGGGTTAGCCAGGGCTCTGGAAAAAATTTCCCAAGACCCGAATCCTTTACGGGGCGCGAGCGATGCTACTTCCCATTTATATATTGCCAGTCCTTTTCGGGGAAAAGAGCAAACTTCCTGGCTTCACAAATTATTTATGACCCATCCGCCAATTGAAGAGAGAGTTAGAGTATTAAGAGGAATGAGAATTTAAAACTTGGAGAGGTGCAAGAGTGGTTTAATTGGCAGTCCTGGAAAGACTGTGTACCTTTACGGGTACCGTGGGTTCGAATCCCACCCTCTCCGCCAAGGTCTTTTTAATCAATAATCAATAATTAATAATTAATAATAACTATGAAACTGACATTATCTATCTTGCCGGAAAAAATTGGTATTTGTCATTTTGCTAAAAATAGCCCCATTCCTGACTGGGCGCTAGAGAAAACAAATTTCACCTCAATAACCAGGACTCAGGATGAACTTTCCATAACTTTACCTCAAGAAAAAATTCCGGGCGGGGTAATGGTAGAAAGAGACTGGCGGGCTTTTAAACTCGAGGGCGATCTGGACCTAAGTTCAGTGGGTGTTATTGCTTCCCTGGCAAAACCCCTGGCTGAAGCTCAAATCAGCATTTTTAATGTCTCGACCTATGAAACCAATTACATTCTGGTTGAAGAAAAAAACCTTCGAAAAGCTAAAAAGATTTTAGCCAAGTTTTGCAATATTAAAAAATAATACCTCGGTTTTCACCTTAATGTTTTTTGATTACTTCAAAAAAGAAAGGATAAAGAGGAAAATTTTAGCCGAGATTAGGCAGCTAAAAGATAAAAAGGGATTCATCCAAGCCGGTTTACCAAGATTTGACCGGCTTTTTGGCCGAGATTCTTTAATTTCTGCCTGGCAATTATTGGATGAAAATCCAGGGATTTGTCAGGCAACTTTGGAAATTTTATCTCAGTATCAGGGAAAAGTATTTAATAACGAGAGGGAAGAAGAACCAGGGAAAATACTTCACGAAACTATTTTGGAAAAATCTCACCATTCAGAAAATTCTTACCCCCTTCCTTACTATGGTTCAATTGATTCAACTCCTTTATTTTTGATTCTATTTTCTTTTTATTACAAAAAAACAAAAAATCTCAAATTTTTAAATTCCCGTTGGGAAAATATTTTGAAAGCAGTAAATTGGATTGAAGAATGCGGAGACAAAGACAAAGATTTATTTTTAGAATATCAAAGAAAAAATGAAAAAGGTCTTTTTCATCAGGGCTGGAAAGATTCATTTGAAGATCGCTTGAAAATTGAGCCACCGGTAGCCATTGTCGAAGCTCAAGGATATCAATATTCGGCTCTAAGAGAAGTTTCTTACTTAGCCGAAATAAAAAAGGACTGGGATTTGGTTGATAAATTGGAAGACAGGGCCTGGGAATTAAAAAAGAAATTTGATAAAGATTTTTGGATAGCTGAGAAAAATTATTTTGCCTTAGCTTTAGATGGCAAAAAACAACAAAGAAATGCCATCACCTCAAATCCTGGCCATTTGCTTTTTACCGGAATTTTAAGAGAGGAAAAGATTAAATTGGTAGTCAAAAGACTTTTTGAAAAAGACCTCTGGACACCTTTTGGTATCAGAACCCACTCAACTTTAGAACCAGATTTCAATCCAAAAAGTTATCATTTGGGCTCTATTTGGCCTCACGACAATTGGATAATAGCCCAGGGATTGAAAAAATTAGGATACGAAAAAGAATACCAAAAAATAAAAAACGCCATTTTATTGGCTTTCGAGGAGTTGGGGTTTTTACCAGAATTTTACGGAATAGTCGATGGGAAAATTACTTTAGAGATGGAAGAAACACCTTGTTATCCTCAGGCTTGGGCATCGGGAGCTTTGTTAAATTTTTTAATTTCTGGATAAGATTTCATAAAATACTTTCTCATAATCTGAGACCATTCTTTCAATCGTAAATTTTTCTTCAACCCATTTTCTACAATCCTCTCTTTTTATTTTATTAATTTTTTTAATAGCTTTTATCATCTCCTCAATATTTTTTACCAAAAAGCCGGTTTTTCCATCCTTTATCACTTCTTTTGCCGAACCCCTATCAAAAGCAATAACCGGGGTACCAGCAGCCATTGATTCTGTCAGGGTTAAACCGAATGGTTCTTCCCATTGGAGGGGAAGGATATAAATTCTCGCTTTTTTTATAATTTCAAACATTTCCTTTTGAGGAAGAAACCCTTTATAGATAATTTGTTTATTATCAATTTGAGGTTGAATCTCTTTTTTCCAATAATCGTCATCACCGTGGCTGCCCATTAAAATAAGTTTTGAATTTATTTTTTTAGTTACCAATATTGCTTCTTTTATGCCTTTAGAAGGATGAATTCTTCCGGTAGCTACCAGATAATTTTCTGAACTTTTACTAAAAGGGATTTTCTTTAATTGAAGGCCGTGATAAATGGTAGCTGCATAATTAAGGTCAGGAAGTGGTTTTCTTTGAGTGTTGCTAATAGAAATATAATACTGAGTATTTTTAAAAAAACTTAAAATAAATTTTCTTGTGCCCAAAAGAGGACTATGGAGAGTGGAAATGGTTGGCGTTTTGACTAAAGGGGCAAAAAAAGCGCTGGGAAAGTCAAAATGACTGTGAATAATATCAAAATATCCTTTTTTTGCCATTTGGTAGCATTTTGAAATTAAAAGATACTCATAGGGGACATGAGGCTTGGAAGGAGTAAAACCGATATTTGGATCGGTGCCGGTTGCTCTTTTTGTTACACTTATTAACTTCCCTTTCGTTTTTGAATCCCCTGAGGCAAAAAGAGTGACATCGTGACCCCTTTTCGCCAAACCTTCAGTTATCAAAGAAATCATCATTTCAGGCGCTCCCGAGCATTGGGGAGGAATATCTTTTGGTCTTGGGGGAATGCGGATAAAATTTGAAGCTAAAACAGCAATGCGAAGTTTTTTCATACTTATTTCCCGAATCTTAAAATTTCATAATATATTTTTTCATAATCATCTACCATTCGTTGATAAGTAAAGTATTTTTCCACTCTTTGATGGCAGGCCATTCTATTTATTTTATCAATTTTTTTTATTGCTTTTATCATTTCATTAATATTTTCTACTACAAAACCAGTTTTCTCATCTTTAATTACTTCTCTTGCTGAACCTCGATTAAAGACAATGACCGGGGTGCCACAAGCCATTGATTCTGCCATAATTAAACCAAAAGGCTCTTCCCACTCAATCGGATAAAGACAGGCCTTTGCCTGACCATAAAAATTTGAAAGTTTTTCTGTGGTAAGTTCTCCAATATATTTTATTTTTTTGGAGAGATGAGGTTTTATTGTTTTTTCAAAATAATCTTTTCTCATCTCTTGAATTTGGCCAGCCAATAGAAGATTTATCCCTGTTCTTTCCGCAACTTTTATAGCATTTTCAATTCCTTTTTCCGGGCTAACTCTTCCGATCCAGACAAAATGGTCTTTGGGTTTCGGATTAAATTTAAATTGGGAAATATCAATACCGTTATAAACTACCCAACTTTTTTTAAACTCAATAGGTGAATTCCTTTTTTCAGATTGGGAGACAAAGACTACATTCAAATCCTTTTTATAATAATCAAGAATTTTCCAACGATGGTCGTTAAATCTTGGAATATTATGGAAGGTATATAAAACAGGGGTTTTAACGAATTTCTGAAAAAAAACAGAAAAGAATCCCCAGTGAGAATGGACAATATCGAATTTATTTACCATTTCAAAAACTATACTAGTGTTTAACCCTGTCCAAGTATAATCGTGCCAGGGAATACCTTGGGAAATTAACCCCCTTTTTGTTACTGAAACCAATTTTGCCTTAGTTTTTGAGTCTCCGGAAGCAAAAAGGGTAACATCGTGACCTCTTTTTACCAACTCTTCAGTTAAAAAAGAAATAATTCTTTCAATCCCGCCATATTTTTTCGGCGGAATTGGAAACCAGAGAGGAGCTATTTGAGCAATTCTTAATTTATTTTTTTTCATTTTGTTTCAAAATTTTTTTGTAAAGTTTTTCATAACGATTGACCATCCTCTTTAAATTGAAATTCTTTTTGACATATTCTCGACAATATTTTCTTGAAATTCGGTTGACTTTCTTTAAAACCTGACAGGCCTCCTCAACATTATTTACTAAAAAGCCGGTTTTTCCATTTTCAATCAGTTCAGGAAGGGAACCTTGTTTAAAAGCTACGACCGGAGTTCCACAAGCCATGGCTTCAATGACCACTAAGCCAAAAGGTTCCGGTCTTTTAATTGGGAAAATAAAGGCCTTGGCATTTTTTAAAAGTTCAACCTTTTTTGGAAAATCAGAAGCTCCAACAAATTGAATTTTTTTGCCGTCAATTAATGGTTTGATTCTGAAATCAAAATAATCTCCTTGTTCTGGAGGAATATTTCCGGAAATGATTAGATTTTCTCCGGCCAATTTGGCAATATCAATGGCTTCGGCTACTCCTTTTTGGGGGATAATTTTTGAAAGCCACAAAAGATAATCTTTAGGTCTATCATTAAACTCATATTTTTCAATTGGCAAGCCATGATAAATTGTTTTGACAATATTAATTCCCGGTGCTGATTTTCTTTGGTTTTTGGAAATGGCAACGAAGTTAATATTGGGAAATTTTTTATAGAGAATGATTGTTTCTTCGGTTAAGGGGTGGTGCAAGGTTGTAACAACAGGAGGTTTTAAAAATTTTGAATAGGGTGCAGTATAAAATTCGCAGTGGTCATGGATAATATCAAAATTGTCTTGCAAAGATATTAATTTTTCATAAAGCAAAGAAAAAACAGCATGGGGCGCATTTAACTTTGCTCGCCATAATGACCTTGGCCAAATGGGAATTAATTGGGCCTGAGTTTTTGAATCTTCGCTGGCAAAAAGAGTAACTTGATGACCCCTTCTGACTAATTCATCGCAAAGCCAGGAGACAACTAATTCAGTCCCACCATAGGTATAAGGAGGAACAGGAATCCAAAGTGGCGCGACTTGAGCTATCCGCATAAATGTTATAATATTATATCAGATTATGTTTGAATCTCCAATTGATGAAATTAAAAACCGGCTTGATGTTGTTGAGGTAATTTCAAGTTATATTAAACTTCATAAAACCGGAGCCAATTTTCGGGCTCTTTGCCCTTTTCATTCGGAAAAAAAGCCATCTTTTTTTGTTTCGCCAGCCCGCCAAATCTGGCATTGTTTTGGGTGCCAAAAAGGAGGCGACGTTTTCGGTTTTGTTAAAGAAATTGAAGGAATTGAATTCGGTGATGCTTTGCGAATTTTGGCTCAAAGAGCCGGGGTGGAATTAAAAAGATACACTCCAGAATACGCCAAATTAAAAACTGAAAGACAGAGATTATATGAAATTTGCGAATTGGCTACCAGATTTTTTGAGAAACAATTAGAAGAAAGTAAAATCGGAAAAGAAGCTAAGAAATATCTTTTGGCAAGAGGAATAACCGAAGAGTCAATAAAAAAATGGCGAATTGGTTATGCTCCTGACGTTTGGCAGGGTCTGTCTGATTTTTTAACTTCGAGAGGTAACCAGCAGGAAGAAATTAAAAAAGCCGGACTTGGGTTATCATCTGAACAAGGTTCTTTTTATGATAGATTTAGAGGCAGAATTATTTTTCCCATTTTCGATTTAAATTCTCAGGTCGTTGGCTTTGGCGGCAGGGTTTTTAAGGAAAAAGACAAAGAGGAGATTGCCAAATATGTTAACACTCCCAATACTATTTTATATGATAAAAGCCGGATTTTGTATGGCTTAGATAAAGCAAAAGTGGAAATCCGGAAAAAAGATAGTTGTATTTTAGTTGAGGGCTACACCGACGTAATTATGACTCATCAGGCAGGCACTCAAAATGTTGTAGCTACCTCAGGCACTGCCTTAACTCCCTATCAGTTAAAAATTTTGAGACGATATTCCAATAATTTAATTTTAGGTTTTGACATGGATGTGGCTGGAGATACGGCCACCAAAAGAGGCATCGATTTAGCTCAAATCCAGGGATTTGATATAAAAATCATTCGGCTTCCCGAAGGTAAAGATGCTGCTGATATTATTTCTCTTAATCCTAAAGGATGGGGAAAGGCAATTGAAAATGCCAAATTAATTCTTGATTTCTATTTTGAATCAGCTTTTTTGGGAAGAGATACCAAAACTCCCGGAGGGAAAAAGGAAATTTCCAAAATTTTATTACCAGTCATAAAAAGAATTCTAAATAAAATCGAGCAATCTTACTGGATTCAAAAACTGGCAAAAGATTTAGAGGCAAAAGAAGAGGATATTCGAGAGGAATTGAAAAAAGTTAAACTCGAAGAAAATCTTTACGGGCTGGAACCCGAGGAAATAATAAATCTTCCTCCAAAATCGAGAAAGGAACTTTTAGAAGAAAGATTAATAACCCTGATTTTAAAAAAGCCTGAGAGTTTAAATCTAGTCGATGAACTTCGTTCATCTTCACGCGTCGCTACCGCTCGCGTAACTGAAGAAAGTAAATTAAGCTATTTTTCGGCTCAAACTCGGGATATTTTAATTAAACTAAAAGAAAAACAAACTCCCGATTCTGAATTTTTTAATTGTCTTTCTTTAAAAGCCGAGATTGAGGAAATTGAAGAAAAAGATATTTTGCCCGAGATTCAGCTTTGTCTAAAGGAGCTTAGCTCCTTAGAAATCAAAGAGAAATTGGATCAAATTTCCCAAGAGATCAAAAAAGCCGAAGAGGTGAAAGATTTGGGAAAAATTGAAAAATTGTCCCAAGAATTTAATAAACTAGCTAAAGAAATTGTCCTATGAAGAGGAAAAAACGAAAAATCAGAAAGGTTCGAAAGGTGCGCAGAGTCCGGAAAAAAAGGAAAGGACTGCCGCGGGGCAGGCCTAAGAAAGTTTTTCTGCCAGAAAAGCTTCAGCAATTAATTAAAAAAGGTAAGGAGCGGGGTTTTGTTACAGTTTCAGAAATTTTATATTTTTTCCCGGCAGTAGAAAGAGACATTAAGGGATTGGAGCAGCTTTACGAGGCTTTGGAAAAAGAGGGGATTGAGGTTCAAGAAGCTAAAGAGTTTTTAGTACCGGAAGAAAAAGCCAAAAAACCAACCAGAGAAGCTGAAGCCAGAATCGACCCGATCCAGATGTATTTAAAAGAGATTGGGAAAATTTCTTTTGTTACTGCTGAAGAGGAAAAAGAATTAGCCAAAAGAATTGAAAAAGGAGATCTGGAAGCAAAAAAGAAATTAGCCAAGGCCAACCTCAGATTGGTTGTTTCCATTGCTAAAAGATATATTGGTCGTTCTCCCAATTTAACCTTACTTGACTTAATCCAGGAAGGAAACATCGGTCTCTTTCGGGCAGTGGAAAAATTTGATTGGCGAAGGGGTTATAAATTTTCTACTTATGCTACCTGGTGGATAAGGCAAGCCATAACGCGGGCCCTGGCTGACCAGGCCAGAACCATTAGAATCCCTGTTCATATGGTAGAAACCATTTCCAAATACACTCAAGTAAGAAGACGACTTTTACAAGATTTAGGCCGAGAGCCCCTGCCTGAAGAAATTGCAGCTGAAATGGGACTTGAGGTAGATAAAGTCCGCCATATTCAAAAAATTTCTCAAGAAACCGTTTCTTTAGAAACACCAGTCGGCGAGAATGAGGAAGATAGTGTTTTAGCCGAATTTATTGAGGATGAAAAAGTAGTCGCCCCTTCTGTCGAGGCAGCCAGAACCTTACTCAGAGAAAGATTAAAAGGAATTTTGGTTGATTTAACTCCCAGAGAACAAAAGATTCTGGCAATGAGATTTGGTTTGGAAGATGGTATCACCCACACCTTAGAAGAAGTCGGTCAAGAATTCGGAGTTACCCGAGAAAGAATCCGCCAAATCGAAGCCAAATCCCTGGAAAGAATCAGAGAACACCGAGGTCTCAAAAAATTGAAAGGATATTGAAAATATTGTATAATCTAATATATTCCGCGGTAGCGCAATGGTAGCGCGGGTGCCTGTAAGAAATTGCAGCCTTCGTTGGAAACAACGAAATGAAAAATCCCGGGATAACGGTGAAACCCAACTGTAGGGCAATACCGTGGGAACCTCAAAGGACCCGTAGAGACTAGATACCGGGATACCCTAAATTAAAGGGTAATGATATAGTCCACGCTCTATGGAAACATGGGGATAAGTGTAAGCACTAGGTTGCAGGTTCGAATCCTGCCCGCGGAGCAGTTGTAAATTTTCGTCTTTTTGGAACGCGATTTTTGCCTCGCCGCTTTGCGGCTCGGCTCCGAAAACAGGCAAAT
>Ga0210051_1001134_pt1 | contig 26772 bp, 24 predicted proteins | sample CryGey092014_all_FD_185464 | JGI IMG/M metagenome (GOLD analysis project Ga0210051, IMG submission 185464) | Groundwater microbial communities from aquifer - Crystal Geyser CG23_combo_of_CG06-09_8/20/14_all (SPAdes) (version 2) | ecosystem: Environmental > Aquatic > Deep subsurface > Groundwater...
TGACGAGGAAAAACGGCACCTGCCCCAAAAAATCGATACATCCAATGCAGACCACAGGGTGTATGTCGAAAGTATTTTTAAAAGCCATCGCATCCCGGGAAGGGAAGACTTCGAAAATTTCTACTTGGCACAATGTGCCTGGGAAGATGCCATGGCCGAGCGGATCGCCTCGAACCTGAATGGTCATCCGATGGTTGTTTTAGCGGGAAACGGACACATCGTCAAAAAATTCGGCATCCCGGAACGGGTCTTTAAAAGAACAGGCCTTCCCTTTAAAAGTATCTATCCGGTCACCGTCACCTCTCACGCGGAACTGTCGTTTGCGGATTATCTTTGGATAACCCCTTAGAAAAAAACGAAAACTCTCCCAAGCGTCCCAATATTACATAGAGTTTGCACTATAAAGCCCAATATATTGAAATTTCATTTGACAGAGCTCAACATGTTGTGCTATCCGGCAATCTCATAACGGAATGGCGCGACGACGCCGGATCCTGAAGGCGACATTTCCGTTTTTTCCCGGCGCCGCTTAATTTTCACTTCAAGCTTAAAAAGCAAAAACCCGGAAACAGCACCTAATTTGCCAAAACTGTTTTGTATAGCCGACATCAATTAGAGAGGTACCAGGTGTTCGAACAGATCAAGAAACGAGACGGTCGGATTGCGGAATTTGACGCTCAGAAGATCACCGCCGCTATTGCCAAAGCCGGCAACGCCACCGGAGAATTCGGTGAGCGCGAAGCTAAAAAATTGACCCTCCGCGTGCTTACCCTGGCCCATGAGCTTCGCCTGAAACCCATACCCGAGGTGGAAGAAATCCAGGATATCGTCGAAAGGGTCCTCCTGGATTCCCCCTACCTCAAAACCGCCAAGGCCTACATCATATACCGGGAGCAGCACGCCCAGATCCGACGCATGGCCACCCGGGCCAATGTGGATCTGGTCGACCATTATATCCAAAGGCAGGACTGGAAGATCAAAGAAAACAGTAACATGAGCTATTCCCTGCAGGGTCTGAACAATTACATTTCCTCCGACATCACCTCCGATTACTGGCTCAACAAGATCTATCCGCCCAATATCCGAGCCGCTCATTCAAATGGGGATTTTCACATCCACGATCTGAGCCTGCTGTCGGTTTACTGTGTCGGATGGGATCTCAAAGACCTCCTGATCCAGGGCTTCAAGGGGGTTGAAGGAAAGGTGGAAAGCGCTGCACCGAAGCATCTTCGATCGGCCCTGGGTCAGATCGTCAATTTTTTTTATACGCTTCAGGGGGAAGCTGCGGGCGCCCAGGCTATTTCCAACTTCGATACCCTTTTGGCCCCCTTCGTCCGTTACGATCGTCTGGGGTATAATGAAATCAAGCAGGCCATTCAGGAGTTTGTGTTCAACATTAACATCCCCACCCGTGTCGGATTCCAGACGCCTTTCACCAACATCACCCTTGATCTTCATGTTCCTGTTACCCTCAAGGATCATCCCGTCATTGTCGGGGGCCGGTTTTGCGCCGAGACTTATTCCGAGTTCCAGCCCGAAATGGACCTGATTAACCGGGCCTTTGCCGAGATCATGATGGAAGGGGACGCCAAAGGGAGGGTTTTCACATTCCCCATCCCCACCTACAACATCACCAAGGATTTCGACTGGGAAAACCCCAGCCTGGAAACCATCTGGAAGATGACCGGAAAATACGGCATCCCCTATTTCTCCAATTTCGTAAACTCGGATATGTCCCCGGAAGATGCCCGATCCATGTGCTGTCGACTTCGATTGGACAACCGGGAACTCCTGAAAAGAGGGGGAGGGCTTTTTGGAGCCAATCCGCTCACCGGTTCCATCGGTGTGGTTACCCTCAACCTGCCGCGCCTCGGATATTTGGCTACAGATAAAAGCGAATTCTGGGACAGGCTCAATAAGCTGATCGGCCTTGCTGTGGAAAGCCTCACCATCAAGCGTAAGGTGCTTGAAAAGTTCACCGAGGAAAACCTCTACCCTTACTCCAGGTTCTATCTAAGAGAAATCAAGCGACATACCGGTATGTTCTGGAAAAACCATTTCTCCACTATCGGCATCATCGGGATGAACGAGGCGTGTCTGAACCTATTGGGGCAAAACATCGCCGACCGGGAAGGCCAGGCCTTTGCCCTTGAGACTCTCGACTTCATCCGGGATCGGATTGTCCAGGTCCAGGAAGAAACCGGCGACATCTTCAATATAGAGGCAACCCCTGCCGAAGGGACCTCTTACCGGCTGGCCATGATCGATAAAAAGCGATCCCCCGACATTGTGTGCGCCAATGAAAAAGAGTTACAAGGCGGTGCCGCCCCTTACTACACTAACTCCACACACCTCCCGGTCAATTTCACGGACGATGTCTTTGAAACCCTGGCGCTGCAGGATCCGCTTCAAACCAAGTATACCGGAGGAACGGTCCTGCACATCTTTTTAGGGGAACAAATTGCCAATACCGACGCCGTCAAAAGACTCGTTAAAAAAATCGCTACCAACTACCGGCTTCCCTATTTTACCTTGACGCCGACTTTTTCCGTGTGTCCCTCTCATGGGTATCTCTCCGGGGAACATCCCCACTGCGACACCTGCAGCCAGGAAACTGAGATTTACTCCAGAGTGGTGGGATACTTAAGACCCATCAAGCAGTGGAACGAAGGGAAGCAGGCCGAGTACCACATGCGCCAGACATTCAAGGTGGCCTGAGAAAGCGTAAAGTCGGCCGATGCGTTTCGGCGGAATTCAGAAAACCTCCCTCATCGATTACCCCGGCCAAGTGAGCTGCGTTGTGTTTACATTGGGGTGCAACTTTCATTGCCCGTATTGTCACAACCCGGATCTGGTCAAGGAAAAACCGGTTCAGGGTCTCTTTAAAGAAGAAGACCTTTACGCGTTTCTTAAAAAGCGGAAAGGCTTACTCGACGGCGTGGTCCTCTCCGGGGGAGAGCCGACCCTTCAAAAGGATCTTGCCCGGGTATGCCTACAGATCAAGACCCTCGGTTTTTCGGTGAAACTCGATACCAACGGCGGTCAACCCCAAGTCCTGAAAACGATCCTGGAGGCGGGGCTTGCGGATTATGTCGCCATGGATATCAAGACCGATCCGCACCATTATGCCCCCGCCATTTCATACAAGGATCCGGCCCATGACATCCTTGAAAGTATTCGCCTGATTATGGGGTCCTCCATCTCCTATGAATTCAGGACTACCTGTGTCAAACCGTTTGTTGACGAACCGATTATGGAGCAAATCACTCAGATCATTGAAGGGGCAAGGCTTTATGCCCTCCAGCATTTTCAGCCCAACCATCTTTTAACCCCCGAATTCTTCAAAGACACAACCCCGGGATTCGATCCGGAGGGTATGGGCCGCCTGTTGGCGGTCGCCGCCCCGAATGTTCAATCCTGCATCATCCGATGATCTCGGGGATTCGTTCAGGCGCACATTCCTGTTAAAGAAGCAAAAACGATGGTTATAGACCGGTTTGATGTGGCTGCGCACGCGGATTGAAATGGCGGACAGGGATTTGAGAAATACCGGGGCGAGAGATGCCTTTCCTATGCCCCGGTTACGAGGTTGAATTCAGGAAAAACCGTCGCTCTTTCCATTTATCAAATTCGTACGGCAAAATCCTTAAAATTTCGGGACCGGACATGCTGTAGAGATCATAGGTTAAATCGAATTGCTGGAGAACATCAATGAATCGGAATAGATTTCCGGGATTTTTTCTAAACGATGACCCCGGTTTCGGTCTTTGGCGCTTAACATCAAAGTAAAGCAAATAAGCGGCCTCCATGATTCCTTTATTCGATATGAAATTCTGTCTTTGTGCGAGTTGGTGATGGAAACCGCTTTCCACATTCAGCGGCGTATGGAGCAATAAGGCGGAAAGTTTGTCTTTCAGTCCGTGAATCGTGTAAACGAGATAAGCGCCGCACAACAGATGATTGTGACCGTATCGGTATCCCGGCTCTAAAATATGGCGATAGTCACGACCGGGTCTGCGCATGCCGTTTTTTTCCAGCGGACAGACTTGTTCGAAGTAAAACAAGGACAGCCAGCTCCACAGATGCACGTCGGTTTCGATCGCATCTGTTTTAATACCGGACAATACACCGTCGAGATAGATTGCGGCCTCCAGGCGGCTGTTGAAGTGCCGATCGGAGACGATGACACCGTTCTCGACGGTTTCAGAGTGTTTGGGATCATTGAGCAGAAGGTGGGGCGGTGGGTCTTTGGTGCCGGAGTGCAGGGCGGACAGGTAGGAGCGGAACTCCTCAACCCCTTTATCCGTCAATCTGCGGATTTTAGTCTCGGAAATCATTGCGTCCCCTGGACCGACTGATTGAACTTTTCCAGCATCGAAAAGTCGGCACAGAACAGATCCACCGCTTTTTCAATCCAAACGACCTGCTCCGATTTGGGTCCGATGGGCGGAGCGGTCGAACCCATCAGGCTGCAAGCGTGTTTCAGCCACAGGCTTTGCCAATCGTCGTCACAATCCGGATCGGTGTGCTCGTCTTCGATGAGGATGCGGGTCAGTATTTGGCGATATACCTCGGGATAAACCAAGGCCAGAAATTTGGCTTCGGATCCGGCAATCATGGCAATGCCGTCCACATGCTGGTTCAGTCGCAGCACCGGCCAATCCCCCTCGAGGTCCAACAGCCAGACCTTGTTTCCCAGGTCATCGAACTCGACATACAACAGAGATTGACTGCCAACCGGAACATCATCGACGCTTTCCGGTCGGATCTTATCCATCGCAGCCAGGATTCGACCGTGCGCGGTGGTTTTATCCACCACCTTCACCCGAAACAGTGGAACGGCTGAGTGGGAAAATTTGTACAGGGTGCGGTCGGATGGAACGGTGCGATGGGCGATGGTCCCGAAATCAAAGCGCCGGAATCCTGAGCGGTGGTAGGCCTCCACATAGACATGGGCATCGGCGGGCAACGGGAGGTGATCCAATTGTAGGGCAATATTGAAACAACGATAACCGTTGAGGTTGCGAAAAAGATCGATCTTAACACTGGACCGCTTGATCGTCTTGCGGCCGGTATAGTTAAACTTGCGAATCATGCACAGTCCAATCAGGGAAAAGTCTTGATCCGCAGATCGCGGTGCATGTCGAAACCCGTCACCGAAATCCGGAAGTCCATTTCTTGCACCTCAAGATGAATCACGTTGTGTTTGCTTAAAAGGATGCGGGCGCCATACAAGGCGATCCGGATCGGCGGTGCGGCGACGTCGAAATCCAGCGGCGTGTATTTCTTAAAGGGATTGCCGCTGCGGACCTCATAGGCCATCCGGACAATAATATTCTTGGGTAAGATTTCCGCGTTGGCTTTGGGGGTCAAACTGAAACCCTCTTTGATGGCGGTCAGCTGCAGCGGCTTGGATCCGAACACCCCGCTTATCGGTTCTTCATGGGTGCCTTCTTGATCGCCCGATACATTGGGTTCTCGGCCTTTGCCTCCCGGCTCTTCTGCTGCGATGAACGGAAGTGAAAAAATGTGTCGTAGCAGGTTCTCGTCACGTCCTTTTTTCGGCTTTGTTAAAATCTTGACCAATTCCCGGGGGCTTGACTTCACATAATCCAGGGTCGCCACACCGAGCCGATAACATTTCTTGAACCTCTTGTTGTTGCGCTCCCAGTCTGTATGAGCCGGATTTTCGGCATCTCCTAAAAATGAGGAAAGCGCCGGATCGGTAATAGACACAATGGCTCGAATCCCCTTGTGTTTCAGAGAGGTCACCTCCGGTATGGTGATACCCTGACGAATAAAATAATCTTCAGCGCGCTCCAGAGTCTCATCGCGCTCAATAAAAATCGAAAAACCGGATTGCCGGAACGCCTTACTGTCGCTTCGTTGAATACTGACCGGAACATGAAAAGCCAGCCGCTTGCCTTCGGCAAAGTGCTGTTTGATCCGCTCCAACTGTTCGGAATCGAAGAGGTCCTCTCTGAGCTTAGGGGCGCGCCCCGGCTCAGGCATCTTCAACGGAATCAACGTATCTTCGGTTCGTTTGATGGCCCAGCGGGCCAAATCCAGGCGCCCTATAAGATCCTTGAAACAGGTTTCTTTCAATAATGCATCCATAGTGGATGCATTGATTTTATAATTTTTCAACGAGTCTTTGATTTTAACGACCAACTGTCCGGAAAGGATCGGGTAAAAGTAATGCGTGATAACCGACCAGATACAGTTGAGCGTTTTGATTTCTTTGTCGGGATAAGTCACCAGCAACGACAAACCCGGTTTGCCGAGGCGATTGAACAGGAACTGCCTGGAAAACCCGGCAATGTAGCTCTCATCTTCGATCGGAAGCGCCAGATCATCCTCAAAAACCCCGAAGTATCCGTAAGGCGCATAACGGATCCCCTTGATTCTGTGAATTCTCAACACGGATTGTCCCATGAGGAGGGCGCGTCCATCATCCTCGCGAACGGTCAAGCCGAAAAAGGTATTGATGCGGGATGCCGCCTGAAAAACGGTTTTACCGAGTCCCCAGCGTCCGCGATCGGTACTTTCTTTCCGGGTTCGACCGATATTTCTCCAGAAGTAATAGAAATCATTGCGTTTTATATCATCATCCAAATCATCGTACTGAGATATATCGCCCTGGAGGCCGTGGGTTCCATAATCTTCGATCAACATGTAGTCAAACGGTTCGCGAGAAAAGGGATGGCCCTGCAATCCGGAATGCTTGGCCGCAAGGTGCGGGCCAAGGTCATTAAGATATTGCTGTTTGTCCGGATCAGACTGGATGTCGGAATCTGAGCAAAAGGAGAAACAGACGGTCACCGGCCCTGTGCCGTCATCGGCATCCAGAGAATTTTGTATGGATTCTCGCACCAGTGCGTCGTTGATACTGCCGATGGCTTCCGTGGAAAAGAATTCTCCTTCGATCGGGTCCACATTGATTTCACCCGGTCTCATTTGACGGAACCGCCATTGGGGGGATCGCTTCACTGTAACACGGCGTATTATTTATCGATTTTGGTGGAAAAATCAGGTCTTGAAGCTTCTGCATATCCAAAAAGAGGATCCTTGATTTTTTAACCGGAATAATCCTAAAAATCAAATATTGATTCATTCGCCGTTTTCTTATCCCTGCAGTAGCATAAAAAAAGGAATATCCATCGCTTGCGGGCGGGAACAGAAGTTAGAAAACACTAAGACCGTATTGAAAAGATTCTAAGGCCGGGTTTAAAGAATTGCCGAAAGCAAAAACGAACGCCCCGATTGAGCGTTGTGGCTTAATCGGGGTTAGAGATGGTATCATCGACAATGTTACTCGAAAAGGCCTGCCGATCGCAGGTGGATATAACCTCACATAGGCGATGCTTTTCGTGAACATCGCCGCGTTTGGATCTCACTGATATTGAGGCGCCACGCTGCCATTAGTACTTTCTGTCCCCTCGGCCCGGGTCTCGCGAAAATCCTGATCCGGGGCGACCGCCTCTGCCGGAACCGCCTTCCCGTTCCTTCTTTTCTCTGGCTTCGCTGACGGCAATGATCTTACCCCGAAGGTCTCCGCCGTTGAATTGCTCAATGGCTTTTCGGGCATCCTCCTCGGTTTCCATTTCCACAAACCCAAAGCCTTTGGTTCGGTTGGAATACCGGTCTTTAATAATTGCCACCGAAACAACTTTGCCGACTGTTGAAAAATTATGGTTCAGGTCCTGTTCCGTGACTTCGTCTGACAGGTTCCCGATGTAAAGCTTCTTATTCATTGATTGATCCTTTCCTGAGGCATTTATCCGAGTCTTCGAGGCGTGAAGTTTTTAAAAAAGAGCAAAACATCAACGACTGAGAGTCCGGATATCAAGGGAAAATAGGGCGCTCCGCCGACTGAAGGCCGGAGCGCCGTTTCAAATGGTTAGGTCTACAGAGCCTTTACATTGGCTGCTGACGGGCCCTTCGGCCCGTTCTCTAACTCAAAACTGACGGACTGGCCCTCTTGCAGGGTTTTGAAGCCGCTATCCTGGATTGCGCTGAAATGCACAAACACATCGCTTCCGTTGTCAGCTTCGATAAAGCCGAAGCCTTTGCGCTCGTTAAACCATTTAACTTTGCCTTGCATCATCGTTTTCATCCTCCTTTCCTATATTTTTAAAAGGGCGGATAAAAAGACGGAAAAAAAACCACCACACTTTGGAGGGTGTGGTGGCTAAACCATACTTTACAAAATGTTTTCATCCAGCCTTCAAAGCACCCGGATCGCTCTGGAGTCCTGCCGATGCTTAAATTAAGATGTAATACCATTTGCCCCACGGGTCAACTATAATGTTTATTCTTTGCAAATAAAATTGATAGATTCGCACGAAGGCCACTGTCGTGCAGAATTGTCTCGCAGACGGTTTGGGCTGGATCAAAGCTGCCACGTCGCCCTGGAACGGTTCGGGGCGCGTCTTTATACAGTCTCTTTTTTCTTCGAACAGATATCGGCATCCAGTGGCATGCCGTGGTCTTTGGATCAGGTTCAAACCGTTGATCTATTCTCAGGATACCTTTTCCGGTTGACGTACATCATAAAGATGCTTATCTTATAACTTTCTAAAAAATCAGGGAAAACAAAATGGCATCCCTTTCCTTACATCTCGTTGGCGCGGCAGGCTCCGGAAAATCCATCCTTTTCGATGCGTTGACGGAAACCCCCGCCGGCCCGTCCTTTGTGCACAAAGGGGAGGTCCGGATCGGTTCGGCCAAGGTCCCGGATCTTAGGTTAAATCACCTGAACGATATCTACAAACCTAAAAAATTTGCACCGGCGGAAATCGTCTTTGTGGATCCGGAACTGAGGCAGAAAAACCGAAACGGCGGTTCTTTCATGGCCGAAGCCGATGCATTCGTGATGGTGGTTCAGGCATTCGGCGAAACGGATTATACGGGAAAGCCGATCGATCCGCTGTCCCAAATGGAGAACCTTCTGCTCGATTTGGTGCTGACCGATTTGGAGCGGATCGAACGCCGCCGACAAAAAGCGGAAAAAGAAAAGCGGGCCGGGAAAACCCTCTCGCTCCTTGAATCCAGATGGTTGGACCGCTGCCAGTCGCAATTGGAGTCAAACCGCCCTCTTCTGGGAATGGATTTCACACCGGAAGAGGAGACGATGGCTCAGCCCTATTCTTTTGTTTCCATAAAACCCCTGATCGTGGTTGCAAATGTGGCAGAGGACAACCTGAATGGGGTTGGCCTGGAGCCGCTGAAGGAGCGGTGTCGGGAACTCGGAGTGGAATGCCTGCCTCTATGCGCCACCCTGGAAGCTGAAATCAGTCGTTTGGATCCGGGAGAACAGGCTGCCTTTCTTAAGGATTATGGTCTTTTGGCACCGGCTAAAGACCGTCTGATCCAGGCGGCCTTTCGTATGCTGAATCTGATCAGTTTTTTCACGGTCGGAGAAGATGAGGTCAAGGCATGGACCCTCAGGTGTGGCGCCACCGCACAAAAGGCGGCGGGAAAAATTCACTCCGATATCGAACGAGGATTCATTCGTGCCGAGGTCGTGTCCTTTGAGGATTTTCAAACAGCCGGTTCACTCTCAGCCTGCAAAGGGCGCGGCACCCTGAGGCTTGAAGGTAAAGAATATTTGGTCCAAGACGGGGAAATCGTCCATTTCCGGTTCAATGTATAAATATGTCATCTGCTGCTGGAACCGCATCCTTGCATATCAAAAAAGCGCTCCGACCCTTAGCCCTATCATAAACCCGGGGAAGAAATTATCAGGCACGGATTCGGATCCTTTCAAGTTTTACTGTACTTTCTTCCATCTTCTTCGCTTTGTCTTCGTATCCCGGCTTTCCGATCAGGGCAAATATGGCGGTCTTGTATGACTCCACCCCGGGTTGAATAAACGGATTATGCCCGAGGAGGTATCCGCTGATGGCCACGGATCGTTCCATCATGTAATAGAGTTGCCCGATGTTGTAGGCGTTCCTCCTTGGAATCTCCAGGGTCATGTTGGGAACCCCCCCCAGGTAATGGGCATAGGCCGGTCCTTCCACTACTTTGGCGTTCACGTAATTCATGTCCAGCCCCCTGTCCGCAAGGAAGTTGAGGCCGTCCGAGTCCTCCCGGTCCTGCGGGATTCGTACACGGTTGTCATGCTCCTTCAGGAATAATAAAGTTTCGATGATGTTTCGCTCCCCCTGCTGGACCATCTGGCCGTTGGCATGGAGCTTTTCGGAATAGAGGGAAGGCGATACCCACAATCCTTGCCCTCTGTGGCCCTCACTCTCCGGAAAAAGCTGCTCCATCCATCTTGCCACGGGATACAGGGGGAAAGCATTGGTCGCCACGACCTCGATCTTTTTCCCCTTGGCCCATGCCGTGTATCGCAGGCCCGCATGCACAAGAGCCGGATTTTCCCAGAATTCCTTTCTCATGGCGGCAAGCCGCATATTTCTGAATCCTTCCGCAAACTCGCCGATGTCGATGTTGGCCATGGCAAGCCCCACCAGACCCACATCGGACAGGACCTCCCGCCGATATCATCCGGAACGACGAAAGTGCGATAGCCTTTCTTTTCGGCCAGCTTTCGAAGAACCCCTTTCTGCCGGTCCGTGGTGACAAGGATGAACCGGTCGGCTTCTTTCCCGAGATGCTCTTCCAGGAGCTGTTGCATGATCCTGAAGGCAATCGCGGTCTCCGTGGTCGTGCCCGACTTGGAGATCACGTTGATTGCGATCCGCTTTCCTTTCAGCATGTCCAGGGTGTCCCTGAAATAGTCAGGGTCCATGTTCTGGCCGAGAAAATACATCTCAGGCGCACCCCCCCTCTCCTCTCTGCTCAACTGATTGAAATAGGTGTGCGTAAGAGCCCTGAAAGTGGCCTCCAGCCCCAGATAAGAACCGCCGATCCCAAGCGAAACGAAGGCGTCTATCTCGCTGCCCAGTGTCCGGGCCGCCGCGATGATCTCTTCCAGGTGCTTTTTGTCAAGTTTCTCCGGCAGGTCCTTCCACCCGGTCATGGGAATACCGCCGTCGCAGATGTCACCCTTCCCCTCCTCGAGCATCCGGTTCGCTTCCAGAGCCCTCGGTCTGATCTCTTCTACGTCCTTCCGGTGGATGGAAGTCCCTTCGGGGCTGTCGAACATAAAAGTCACATCCAGGGTCAGGGTGTTGGCCTCCTTGAAAGAAGGCGATCCAAAGGGGGCCTTTTCCCCCCGCCCCCGGGCAGCCTGTTGTCGGGTGGTCTGATTCTCTCCAAAACCGGTGAGTTTTATTCTCTCCATTTCTACCCCCTGGCCTTTTTCCCAGATGCCGCTGATCTTCTGAAACATTTTTCCGTTGTTGCCGCTGCTGCAACCAAATAAAACGGAAAAGAGCATTATAGTCATACTCCAGAAAATGCTGTGAAAATTGTCGTAATAAATACTCGGTTTACAAGAACGGCGCCGGCCCTGTTTACAGCTTATAAGTTGATCACCTTGTCGGCCAGTTGCATAGCGGTGACAATATCCAGCATATTAGTGGTCTCACCTACCCGTTTTTTTTCCAACAGCTTAAAATAATTCAGACAAGTTCCGCATACCAGGATTTTCAGCCCATCTTGCTCGAGGCTTTTTAAATCCTCCAGAACCTCGGATCCTTCGATGGCCAGCTTCACGCCATTGTTCACCAGGACCAACCTCCACAAATCCGGCCCCATTTCCTTTAGGGTTCGGATTAAATTAATCATCAATTTCTTTCCTAAAATATCGTCACCTGAACCCATGCGGTCGGCTGTGCACATGACCAGGATTTTTTTAGCTTGCGATTCTTTTTTGTGGATGGCGGCCTCTCCGGGCATGGGGGCCTCTTTGAAACGACCGATAACAAGATAATCTTCCCCCTCGTTTTCCAAAACCGTCTCGAAGCCCTGGGATTCCAGAAAGCGTTTGACATTTTGCTGGGATGCCGGGTTGTCGACTCTAACCTTCACGGCGGCAGGTTTTGCTTCCTGAAGCGCGGCCCGGGTCTGCAATACCGGGGCCGGACAAGCCAAGCCCCGTGCATCGATTTCTTTCATATCATTTTCCCCATCGAATCTTTAAAGGACCGATAAAATCTCACGTCCGTCTGAAGCCACCTCTCCGATGATCGTGGCGGAAGTAATATTTGCGTTTCGGAGCTCATCGATCAACGCCGGACCTTTTACGGCATCAAGGCTGATCAGCAGTCCTCCGGAGGTCTGAGGGTCAAAAAGCACGTCCTGGAGTACAAGCTCGACGGAACCAGAGAACTCAACTCTTTTCTTAAAAAAATCTCGGTTCTTATGGGCCCCGCCCGGGATCAGCCCCATGGCGGCAAAAAAGAGCGTATCGCGGATCACAGGCACCCGGTCTGAAAAGAGTTTTACATGCATACCGGATCCGTCCATCATTTCCGTCAGGTGCCCCAAAAGCCCGAAGCCGGTAATGTCGGTGCACGCATGAACGTCAAACCCCTTCATGGTCTCCGCCGCTCCCCGGTTGAGGGTCGCCATGATCCGGGTCACTTCCTGTATAAGGTCTTCCGGCGCCATGGCGGCCTTGATGGCCGTGTTGATAATCCCCGTACCAATGGGCTTGGTTAGTACCAGGCAATCCCCCGCCTTTAGATTCTTTTTCGTCAGCACCGCGTTCGGATGAATGAAACCCGTCACCGAGAGCCCGTATTTCAACTCCTTGTCCTCAATGCTGTGCCCGCCGATCAGGACCACATCGGCCTCTTTGATCTTGTCAATACCTCCCTCCAGGATGCTGCGCAATATCTCCAGGCCCATGTCCTTGGCCGGAAAGGCCACCAAGTTCATGGCGGTCTTCGGCGTTCCCCCCATGGCGTAGACATCGCTGAGTGCGTTGGCCGCAGCGATCTGTCCAAACGCGTACGGATCGTCCACTACGGGCGTGAAAAAATCCACCGTCTGAATGAGGGCCAGATCCTCCGACACCCGGTAGACGCCGGCGTCATCGGCACGATTAAGACCCACGATGACATTTTCATCGGTTGGAAACTTCATGCCGCACAATGCCCGGTCCAGATCCCCTGGAGCCAGTTTGGAGGCTCAACCCGCACCGGTAACCGTGGCGGTCAGTCGTATCCTGGTTTCTGGGCTCATGAGTCGTTTTTTCTTTCCTGGAATCCTTGTGTCGCAAGGGTTGATCCCAATGCTTGAATCGAATTCGCCTGGTTATAAATTCTAAATCGATACAAATAATCAGTCAAATTGATATTTGAAATGATAGAATCGATGCGGATTCAAAGAATCTATATCCTTATTAAGGATGAAGATTTCTGATCCACGATCTAAGTTTTTAGTGTTTTTCGTTATCAGCGGCCCCTTTTCAGGGGTTTTCCTTTGACCGGGCGGCATATTCCAGAGCCTTGGCCCGGATGACCGCCGGCGCTTTTTCGTCAAACTCCTGTTTGAGCTGAAGCAGAATCACCGCCGCGATGACCAGGACACCGCCGAAGATCTGCAGAGGCGAAAGAATTTCGTTCAAGAAGACGGCTGAAAGGATTCCGGCCACAATGGGTTCCAGGGTGGCGGTAATGCCGGCCCGGGCGGCCCGGATGAGATTGACCCCTTTCAGGTATAAACCGAAAGGAACCAGCGTTCCGAAAAGGGCGATATAGAGAATCCAGCCCCACTGGATCCAGGTATATTCATGAAAAAAGGCTTCCAGAGGGGGGTGGGCGATATTCCAGACCAAGGCCGCAAAAACAAAGGCGAAAAAGAGAACGGTCCAGGGATCGTACCGCCGCATGCCGTATTCCCCGTAAATGCCGTACCAGGCAAAAGCGATGGCCGATAAAATGGCACTCAACACGCCGGAAAGGTTCATGGACAAAATACTGAGATTGTAGGCGCCGACCACGAAATAGCAGCCGGTGAAGGCGCTCACCAGCGCCAGGGTGGTGGCCCGGCTCGGTTTCTCCTTCAAGAACAGGGCGGAATAGATCACGATGAAAAAAGGGGCCATGTATTGAAGGAGAACCGCCGTCGCCACATTGATCTTGCTGATAGCATACAGATACGTAAACTGGACGCCGGCCATCCCCACCGTTCCGAAAAAGATAAAATACCCAATGTCCTTGATCGATATCCTCAAAAGCGACGGCCGCAAGGCCGCCAGCACCCCAAACAGGATTCCCACCGAAAGGGTTAAACGAAGCTGGACCAGTTGAAAAGGGGTGATTCCGGAATTAAACAGGAACTTGGCGCTTGAACCTGACACCCCCCACAGGAGTGCGGCGATGATTACGAAAATATATCCCTTCCTAAGATGTTTTTCGAACCCCGTAGTATTCATGCCTCGATCAAGCCCCGCTCCCCGATGTTTCCATACCGATGGTAGGTATCACAGATGCTCTGGTTTTGCACATACTGGAGCAGCTCGATGCGCCCCTCCATCATGACCGGAGTTCGGGATATATAGAATCCGGTTTGCGCTGCTGACTCGCGTACTTTCATGGGAACCCGATCTTCTGCCGCATACCGCATCCGCTGAATCTGTCCCATGGAATCTGTCAGCTCCTCGTCGCTTTCGATAAGAATCGGACAGTGACGGACAAACGGCTTGCCCTTTCTTCCGGTAAGAAATCGGGTCACATCGTTCTCCAGCCCGGTGGGGATGCTGACCATAGTCCTGCATCCCGCTATCTGAGACGCGGTAATCCTGCCTAATGCCTCGAAAAGGGTATCGGCAGGGTGCAGCCGAATGACAACCTCCCCTGCCGGCAGGTAGCGGTGGACATTGTCCTGACCCCTCAGATGAAAAAAATCCTTCTCCTTTCCGAACTCCTGTTCCTGCCAATACAGGTAACTGCGGATGGCGCAGACGGTCTTTTTCAGATCATCCGCAAATTCATCGCCCTGCCCCCATTCGATGGCCGAGTGTAACCTTTGGGCCGCGTGAAGCAGATGATGGCTTCTTTTAAGGGCATCGATTTCCGGCGGTCCGGTTTCGGTAAACGTCATGAACTGCGATGGATAGTTGGCGTATCCGACCTTGATGGCGGCCCCTAAGGCCGACTTTCCCATCCCGCCGAACGGTTGTCGTAGGACCACGGCTCCGGTGGTACCCCGGTTGATATATAAATTTCCGGCGCGGATCCCTTTCTTCCATTGTTCATGCTCCCGTTGGTCCAGGCTTTCCAGACCGCTCGTCAGACCATAGCCGGTCCGGTTGACCAGTTCGATGGCTTCCGTTAGATCTTTCGCCTCCATTACCCCGAGAACCGGACCGAAAAACTCGGTCATATGGGTAAAGGAACCGGGTTGAACATTGTATTTGATTCCCAGCGTCCATAGATGGGGATTTCCGCCGATGTTTTTCGGTTTGAGAGCCCAGGATTCCCCCGGTTCCAGGTGGGTCATGGCCCGTTTCAAATCCCCTTCCGGAGGACGGATCAACGGGCCCATCTTGCTGGTGAAGTCCCAGGCCGATCCCACCGGAAGGCTTGTGACCGCATCCACCAACTGCGCCATGAATTTCTCACTTCGGTAAATCTCTTTTTCCAGAATTAAAAGCGAAGTGGCGCTACATTTCTGCCCACAGTTGCTGAAAGCTGAATGGACGACATGGGCGATGGCCTGATCCCGGTCCGACATGGCTGTCACAACGGTGGCGTTCTTCCCGCCGGTCTCGGCGGCAAGGTACAGATCCGGACGATGCCGCAAGACCGTAAGACCGGTCTGTGTGCCGCCGGTCAGAATCACGAAATCGACATCCGGATGCCCGGTCAATTTTTTCCCGCACACATCTCCGGAACCGGGAAGAAACTGAAGGGTATTCCGGGAGACCCCGGCCTCCCAGAAACATTGACACATCTCCCAAGCCACCAAAACCGCGGATGAGGCCGGTTTGAAGAGAACCGTGTTTCCGGCTGCCAGTGCGGCCGCGATTCCTCCGGACGGGATGGCGATGGGAAAATTCCACGGAGAGATCACGGCACCCACACCTTTTCCGCGAGACTTCAGGTTCGGTATGCGGGAAAAGGTCTGCACGGCATACGGATAGTATTCGGCGAAATCGACGGCCTCACTCACCTCGGGATCGGCTTCGGTGAAAACTTTTCCGGTATTGGCGGCCGCCGCGCCGATGAGATCGGTCCTGGCCCGACGAAGGGCACAAGCTGCCCTGGAGAGGATCCTGTGGCGCTCGTCAACGGACAAGGTTCTCCAGCCGTCGGGGTCCTTCTTGGCTACGGCCACCGCCCGAAGGATATCGGCTTCACCTGCGGCGGCATATCGAGCCACGCAGACACGTTCGGGTAATACATTGGGATCGAAACAATCCTGGATCTTGCTGCCCTTATGGATTTCTCGCCCTCCTACGACCAGTGGGATATCTATTGCCGGATCACCCGGCTTCTTTTGCCATTTACTCCGAATGACCTGCGCCCACTGCTGATTGGCCGAAAGAGACCAGTCGGTATCGGGTTCATTTGAAAAGACTCTCTCATGGAACGTCCCCTTCGGCTTGTCATAGATTTCGATATTGCGGTTTTGAGTCCGATGGGGCGTCGATCGAACCGTATCCCGGATTGTAAGGGACTGAAGGAACAGCCTTTTCAATGTTTCCCAGGCTTCTGACCGGGTGTCCAGATGGAAGGAGTAGCGCAGGAAATTGTCCGGAGCCGTGTTTTCATCCAGGCGTCGTATAAGATACGCGATGGCATTGATGAATTGGTCCCGGGTCGCCACGGGAGCATACAGAACCAACTCTTCTCGGCTTTCCGCAATGGCCCTGCGAACATGATCGGCCATTCCCTCCAGCATCTCGAAGGAAAAATAGGGTGTCACCCCATTTTCTTTGGCCAGCCTATAGGCATAGGCCAGTTCGAAGAGATTATGGGATCCGATTCCCAAATGAACCGCCCGGGCATTCTCCGGGTTCAACCCATATTCCACCATCCGTTTGAAATTGGCATCCACATCCAGTTTATTGTCGTAAGGCGCCTGCGGCCAGTCTCTCAGAGCGGACTCCACCATCTCCATTTCCATATTCGCCCCCTTGACCACACGGATTTTGATGGGGCTCCCACCACGATTGATACGGGTTCTGGCCCATTCAGTGAGCTCCTGTTGGATGGAATAGGAGTCCGGGAGATAGGCCTGGAGGGCGATGCCGGCCGAATGGTTTAGGAAGGTCTCCTGATCCAGCGTCTTCTTGAACGCTTCGGCCGTGATTCTCAGGTCCCGATATTCCTCCATATCCAGGTTGATGAACTTGGGCACGCCTGTACCGTCTTTTCGGATAAAGATGTTCTTTCCGGCAACTTCTAAAAGACGAGACATGCGTGAAACGATGGTTGTTACAGTCTCCTTGAAAGCCAGGGGGTTGATCTGGGAAAAGAGGGTGGAAATCTTGATGGAAATATATTCGATTTCCGGGTTTTGCAGGTCTTTGAGATAGGTGAGCAGCCGGGTTTGGGCTTCCTTTTCTCCGAGCACGGCTTCTCCGAGATGGTTGATATTCATCCGGACGCCCTGTTCTTTGCGCTTTTGCAGGTGGGCGTATAACACATCCGGCTCTCCGGGGATGATGGCCCGACTGCTGCTCTGTCGCATCTTCTCGATCATCTTGGGAACCGATAGGGTCGGGAAATGCCTTCCCAATCCTAAAAACATCTGGACCAGAAGTTTTTCAACCCGGGAAAAGAAATCAGGAACGCCGTGAGCTTTGAGCAGCGTACTGATCTGATCGGCCACCCGTGCGGGGTCCTCGGACCGAAAACTGATATCGATGAGCCGAGTCAGGACCGCCTTGTCCATGGGGTGGGTTACCAGCCGCAACATCTGCTCCTGGATCCCCTTTTCCTCCTGGCTCAACAGCTCGTTGGCCCGGTTCTGCCAGGTTTCGGCCTGTGCAATGGCTTGCTGGAGGATTTTCGTTGTCATGGTGCGCCTCTCCGATTCAAGCAAGAAAAGTCATCCCAAGGATATTTTCCGTCTTCCTGTGTCTTGGGCTTTTAAAAAGATATTATACCAGAAAATTCGTTGGGGCGCACCGGCATTATTCGGTTTTCAGGAGCTTTTTGGGGGCAAGAGTACTATAAAGAGATTTTTCCGGGTTTTCAGCGAAAAATCCCTCGGCAGGCGAATAGATTGTGCCTGAATAACGATCGAAGCGGCTATCCGATAGTCCGTTTCACGATCCCGAGAAGTTTATCCGGATCAAAGGGCTTGCTCAGATAGGCGACGGCATCTTTGATCGCATGGTCGCCGTCGATTCCCGTGATGACGATAACCGGGGTATTCTTCAGGTCTTTGCTATATCTGAGTTTACGGTAGAACCGAGGGCCCCATTCATCGGGCATCTGCAGATCCAGGGTAATAAGATCCGGCTTTTCCTTTTCGACCACCTCCAACCCCTCCGTGCTGCTGGACGCAGTGCAGGTAGCATACCCGTTGTCCTCAAACAGGTTAACCAGATATTTCACGATCACCGGATCGTCGTCGATCACTAAAATTTTCTTTTCCATGACAGACCTCTTTCAATTTGATTTTGGGATCCTTGACGCTTGCTGCCTGAATGGACCATCACCGAACATGGCATTCGCCGCACAAGATCGGGGCTTTCTGTTGTTTTTCGTGGCATCCTTTGCAGTTGACATGGAACGCCTTCACGAGTGACGGTTTGTTCCCATCGGCCTCCGGTCCGTGGCAATCCGCACACCGCTGATCTTCGGACGACTCATCTTCCAGGAGTTTTCCGTCTTCATATACATGGTGGCATTCGTTGCAGTTCTCGATCCCGGCATTCTGGTTGTGGGCGTCGTGTTTGAAAACAGCCGCCGGTCTTTGCGGGTTCGTAAAAACACTCCGGTCGACCTCCGTCACGTCTTCCTGGGAATGAACGGATAATAACATAACAGAGGACAGGAAAAGAATCCCGGCGATGATGATCATCCCCTTTTTCATTTTGGTTCTCCTTAGAGTCATTCGGGTTTCTCCATGATCTTGTAAATGATATCCCCGAAAAATTTGATGTCCATGTGGAGGTCGTAGTAATCTTTAATGTCTTTCAACCCGCTATGACAGTTATGGCAGGGGGCAATGATCACCTTTGCACCCCGGGTCCTGGCATCCATCAATTGTTCTGCCTTTACTCGGTTGCCCTTTACCCGCTTTAACTTGTAAGGGGGGCCGCAGTTGATGACTCCGCCGCCCGCACAGCAGCAATAATTGTATTCCCGGTTCGGGTACATCTCGATGACAGTTTCACACAGGGCATGGGCCACATATCGCAATTTTTCCCCCAGACCGCCTCCCCGAACCACGTTGCACGGATCATGGAGCGTGACCGGCTCTTTGAATTTTTCCTTAATGGGAATCCGGTTTCCCTTGAGCAGTTCGTAATAAAAATCGATGGCATGAACGATGGGGATAGGCGGTTGGCTCCATCCCAGCCAACGGTTCCCGGTATCGTATACCGATCGGAAGGCATGCCCGCACTCGCCCATGACGATCCTTTTTACGCGCAGCCGCGAAGCCGTCTCGAAATGGGTTCTTTTGATGCGCCCCATGATCTCGTTGTCGCCGGTGAACATGGCCATGTCGCTGTTGTCCCACCCTTTGTCGGCGGGCATGGTCCAGTTCACACCGGCCACCTCCATGATCGCGGCGGCCTGATAGATGAGCTGAGCCTGGAATTTGGGCTCGGGCGCGATGACCGAATACATGATGTCGGCGCCTTCCTTTTCCAGAGGGATCCTGAGTTTCGGGAACTCTCCGCGGGCTTCTTCCTCCTGCCATTGCAGGGTATCCGGCCATTCATCCCCCTTGACCCACATCTGGTTCATGGTGACGCTGTGGCTGTGCACCGTGTCCTGAATGTAGCGCGGGGTGACTCCCAATTTGTGACAAATCCGTCTCACCATGCCGATCAGGTAGGCGATATCGATGCCGAAGGGGCAAAATTGCATGCATCGACGGCATTGATTACATTCCGTATGGGCGATTTCGACCGCCCGGCGGATAAATTCGGGGCTCACCCTGCCCTTTTTCCGGATCATTTCCCAAATCGTCTGCTTTATCTTGCCCACCGGCGACCATTTGGGGTCCTTATCGTTGGACATATAGTAATGGCAAGCCTCGCTGCAAAGACCGCAATGAATACAGGTGCTGACATAGGTCTTGAGGCGAGCTCCGGTCTCTCCTTTGAGAACCTGGTTGATGACCTTTTCGATTTTATCTTCCGTGAGTCTCGATATGCCGACATCAATGCCTTCGTCGACGACTTTCTGTTCTTCTACTGGATTTTTAGTAGCGGGTTCCGCCATGATATCTCCTCCTTATTCCGGATCGTCCGATGATGGAACGTCGAAATTCCACCGGCATTTAAAACGGCTTTTCAATAATCTTTTGACTTTCGAATAACGCCAAACTCCGATCCCATGTACGCCCGCGTGAAGGGTGAAAATAGCATGTGGCTCAATCGGGTAAACGGGATCGCAACCAGCATCACCTCTCCTGCCAGAACGTGCAGGATCATAAGGATCGGATATCCGAACCATTGGTGATAGGCCAAAAAACCCGTAATAAAAGGTGCCGCGACGATCCCTAAAATGATATAATCGGATACGAAAGTGACAAATTGAACCTCACGTTGCGTCAGTCGCCGGACCAGGAAAAAGACACAACTCGCCATTACGATCAAGGTCATGATGTCCGCTGATCCATCGGGCAATGTCCACCAGCGGATATTCCATGATTCATCCCATAGGGTTACATGAGCCAGCAGAAAGATGGGGGAAACGAACAGGCAGATATGAAAAGCGAACGTGACCACGGTTAAAACCGGTTTTCGCCGCCAGTTATAGGTCGCAAAGGGCGTAATCCAGTGCAGGATGGATCGCAGACTGTATTTTAAACTCATGTAAGTGAAAATAAAGGGTTCCTTTTTTTTCACTTCGGCGATCATGGCGATCACCCGATAAAGGCTTCCCCCGATGAAAAGGATGAACGCCACCCAGGCCAACGGGCCGCTAACAAATTGATAGATATCGTTCATGGGTCACCCCCTTAACCTGTGATTTCCGTTACCGGCAGGATGCGCCGTAGGTACCGGCCGTTTTCCACCGTTCTCAGTAAAATCTTTTCGCCGTCCGGGCTGAAAACCGGATCCCATGCTGCATCGCATTCTTTGGGCCAGATTCGATCGTTGACAACTACGGTGTATTTACCTCTTTTTTCGACTTTCGCGCCGACTTGTTTATTGTCGGGACCAATGACCGGCTTCCAGGCCATGTCAAACGTATCTTTCCAGGGGGAGCCGTTAACGACGATTTTCCATTGATCTCCTTCTTTGGCCAATGCCGCAATCGTGGATCCGTCCGAAGAAACGACTAAATCCGAGACCATGGTGCCGAATGTCACAACCCAAGGTTGACCGTTTACGGCAACGGTCCATCGTCCGTATTTAGGGGAAACGATGGCGGCCAGCGTCTTGCCGTCAGCATTGAAGGTCTGATGCCAGACTTGCAGGAATCTTTGATCCCAAAGAAATTCTCCATCCTGGGATAGAGTCCATTTGCCTCCTGTTCGGACGGGAGCGATCACGCTTCCGGTGACCGGATGGATAACAGGCTGCCAGACGCATTGGAAGGTCTTGTCCCAAACCTGCCCATTGACGGCGATGGAATAGTCATAAAGGCTCGTCCGGACCTCTGCAGCCAGCTTTGTCCCATCCGGGCTGATCGCCATGTTCCAGAGATTCACAAATCGGGTATCCCAGGCTTGCCCGTCCAGTGCGGCGGTGAAGCATCCTTTCTGAAACTTGTGGATCTCTCCTTCACCGAAGTCTTCCACCTGGACCACCGCGGCGGTTTTGGACCCGTCCGGGCTCATGGCAAAATAGGTCATGTTCTGGAAAGTTGTTTCCCACGGGTTTCCGTTTAACGCCATGCAATATTCTCCGTCTGCCTGGGCGGCAACGGCGATGTTTTTCCCGTCCGGACTGAACAGGGTATTCCAGACATACCCAAATTTTTTTTCCCAAGGGACCCCGTTGACGGCTACGGTCCATTCGGCCGTATCCGAAACCAGTGCCGTGAGGCGTCCATCCGGTGCGTATCTCAGATACCAGATCTTTTCGAACGGGTTTTCCCAGGTTTCTCCGTTGACGCAAACATTGAATTCCCCCTCGTCGATGTTCACGATAGCGGCCACCTGTTCTCCATCGGGACTGGCGTATGGCTCTTCGACCCAACTGAAATTTTCCTTCCACGGATCGATGGGAACCGCTTTTTCCTTTGTTTCCCAGTCCCAGTTGCTTCGATCAATCATATTTCCTCCTTAATAAAAAAGCTGCGATGCAATCGCTTCTATTCATGGCATCGGCTCCGCCACAAGCAGCCAGGCTCCGGCGGGTTCGTTCAACAGGTAATGGGCGACGCCGAGCTTTCTTTTTTGCCCATCTGCTGCCTGGATGTAGACCACTTCCGTCCGCGGTGCGGATGGATCCTTCAATGCCCGCTTGTTGTTGTTGGAGATCACCATCCCCAGAGAGTCGGGGTGATAGATCTGTTCAATGCCCATTCCCACCATCTTCATGGGTTCCAGGCCGCAAAGTTCGGCCCAATTCTCGTTTGCTCCCCAGAAAAACATGTCCTTGTAAACGGCGGCCGGATGGGCGATCTGGTAGATAAACTGGATCCGTGCATGATAGATCTCCCAGTAATATCGGCACGAGTGACATTTGTTCCCGAATAAGCAGGTACTGGCCTCTCTTCCGGTAAAACAAATTTCCACTGCGTTTTGGAATATGGCACATTCCCGGCAATCGACCCGGGGATCTGACTTCCCCGAAAATTCCCAGCACCTTTGTACGGATCTGAAAAAAGGGCCTCTCAGCGCTTTACCTTCAAGGATCTTCGGTATTTGTTGCCCGGTGGACTTCAAAAAAAAGACCAATTCGTCGATGGGAACGGCGTAGTTTCGACCGATACGGTTTGCTCCTAACTTTTTGGAACGGATCCAAAATCCGATGGTATTCCGGTTGACTCCGCATAATGCGGCTGCCTGCGAAACGGTTAGAGTTTTTTGTGCAATTTGCATGAGGGCAATGATAAAAACTTTCTTTCAGTTGCCTGTTTTGACAAAATTATTAATCAAAATATAATGTTGCTTAAAATACTTGGCTTGGTTAACAAAGCAAATTCTTTAAGTCAAGAATAAATTTTTCACCCCGCATGATCTGCGTCGGTTATTTGTGGCCGTGGGGGTGCTTTGTGCGGCATCCGCGTCAAATCCCGTCCCCTTTCTGATTCTAAAAACGTGCCGGAATCCCCGTCTCTGTTGATGGGATGACAAGTATATTGAATGAAAGGTCTTGTCAGCTTGTCTGCCGCATGTTATGGGGAATTTGTCTTAAAACCATCGCGGATTCATGCCGGGAGACAAACCCATCTATCGATAAAGAAGAAGGAGGGAAACCGATGACCAATACACAAAAAAGCAACGTCCTTGTCCTTGTATTGGCGATACTCTTGGCGGTGTTTTTACAGGTCATGTTCGTCTTTGCCGACCAAATGGATACCCCAAACCGGGCTGCGGCCAAGTTTGCAAAAGCATATTATGCGCTGGATCCATCCATGGGTGCGCTTCTTTGCAACGAGGCCAAGGAGAACGAGGAAACGGATATCGTCGATGAACTCCTTTCCAAGGCATCAGAGGAAGCACGTGTGCGAGGATTTGACAAGGGATACATGCGCAGCAAACTGGTCCATCTGGAAACCTACACTCACTATACCGATAAAGATAGCGCCACCGTTCGAATCACCGGCGCCCGCAAACGCATGATTCATCCGGTCTTCACCTGGGTCGCTCAGATATTTTTGCTTGGAGAAAGCTATCCGCTGGATCAGACCTTTAAAGTCGTCAGGGAACAAGATCGGTGGAAAGTCTGCGAGACGGAGCTTGCTTTGCCCGCGGTATAACCCTGTTGGATCGATAATAAAACGCAGAAGAAAGCCTGTTCGGGCAAGCGGACTCCCCCTCATGACACACCTTTGAATCCCATGGATCCGGTTTACACACAGATTCAGAGCCGCGCCAAGAAAATCATATCCCTCCATCCCCAAGCGGATTTCTATCGCCGCTGCCGTAAGGCCAATACATTATCCAAAAAACTTTTCGAAGCCGATCCTGTCATCTACCGGCTGCTGGATTTCCTGGCACAGCATCTGGAAAATGATTTCGGCCATGGGCTGAATCATGCCGTAAAAGTCTCACTGGACGCCGGCGCTCTGATGATTATCGAAGGGACCATGGCCGGATACGCAACAACGGAGATCCATCGAAAAACCTGCCTTGTGCAGTGTGCCGGTCTGCTGCATGACGTCAAACGAAAACAACGCGAGCATGCCGCAAAGGGGGCGATTTACGCCAGAAAAACCCTGAAGGCGTTTCCCTTTTCCAAGGAAGAGACGGAACAGATCTGCGGGGCCATCCGCAGTCATGAGGCCTTTAAAAAAAGTCCTCCCATCCGCGATCCGGAAGGCATCCTGATCGCGGACTGCCTTTACGACAGCGATAAATTCCGATGGGGACCCGACAATTTTGCAGACACCATCTGGGACATGGTATCTTTTTTCAAGACCCCCCTTCCCCAGTTCATCGACTATTATCCCAAAGGCATGGAACTGATTCAAAGGATCCGGCATACCTTCCGGACGCAAACCGGAAAGCGATACGGCCCTCAGTTCATCGATCTCGGGATTTCCATCGGAAACGAATTGTACGAAGTGATCCGCGCCGAGTTCGGCGGGTTCCTGTGAACCTTACCCTCACGGCTTAAGCTGTCCCGTAACGGCAACGGAATCCCGATTCCATTCCGCATCTTAAATTGAGCGTTTTGCAGCGCTCTCAAACCGGAATAGGTATTCCCGGATTCCGTTTCGGTAAATGAAGGATTTGATGGATGAAAAGGCATGCATCAACGCCATGACCTCCCGGTTTTGCCTCGGGTAGACCGGAAGGTGCAATCGGGGGATCGGCTTCTCCTGAAGCCGAAAGTCATCATCAACGCCAAAGGCGGTCACTGGGGTCTGGGGCCTTTGCTGGTCACCGGAGAGCACCACCACCATCCCCTCAGGCTTGATCCACCGGCTCATCACTTGCACCATGCGCAATGCCCAGACATTTTCCAGGTGATCCAGGAAATCCCACAACAGGATGCCGTCAAAGTGCGCCGGCGGATAATTCAAATTCCGCCAAGCCTCGTCCAGGGGGCGCTTTCGACTCAGCGCCTGGTCTAAACGACCGAACAGGTCGCAGACGCAAAGTCGACTGGCCCGATGGGAAAAAAATGCGATATTGGTGCCGATGATAGGCCCCAAATCGAGAAGACAGACTCTTTTTCTTTGACCCAACAGTTCTACGAAGAGCTGCAGGATCATACTGGTGTGCGTGGATGTATCGGGCCCGGACAACAAGTCGTCCATCAGGCGTTCACCATCGGGCAGGCTCAATTTGCTCTGCCGGCAGCCACCGACGGGGTGATGGTCGCCTTAGTCTCCTCACGGGCGGCTTTTCCAATAGCCGGAATCACCTTTTTGGTGTCTTTTTCCAACTCGATGATCGCTTTAAGAAAGGCCCCGTCTTCCACCGCAATGCTTTTGGCCTTGATTTCTCCGCTGAAATCGGCCTCTTTGGTGATTTTGACCTTCCCGGAGGCGAAAATGTTGCCAATCAGATGGCCACTGATGGTCACGTTATCGGCTTGTATCTCTCCTTCAAACCGACCTTTGGGGCCAACCATCACATGGTGTTTTTCCAGCGCGATTTTTCCTCTCATCGATCCCTCGATGATTAAATTTTCCTGTCCGCGGATATCACCCTCGATGGTGATATGCTCACCGATGATGGTTTTCCCCTCCTTCAGGGCCATCGGTATCGACTCGATCTCGATGTGTTTTTCCGTCGATTCGATGTTTTCCTCCGATTTGATGGTCTTGCGTCTTTCAAACATGGGAACCCTCCTTTTCTGGTAGCAATAACGGATCCTTCGAGCACGGGCTTCCTGTCATCCGAAACAGTCCCAGGTTGTCTTTCCCCCTCCATATCAAGCGATTCAATCCCTGTAAACCCGAGTTTCACTTCCCGTCACAAATACAAGCGTTTTAAGCGCTTAAAAAAAACACTTTCCGGAATTTTCAAAACTACGGGGTGATCTGGGACATCTCCTTCTTTCGAGCCTCCTCACCCACTTCCCGGATCTCGCGAAGCTGGGCATTGACCCTCCCTGCAGACACCGCCATCACGATGGCCTGCACCGCACCGATCTCCTTTTCAGTTATCCCCTCAGCCTTGGCCACGCCAAGGTAGTTGCGTACTCAGGGATAACACCCGATGGCCATGGCCGTGGCCATGTGCACCAGGAGGGTGGTCTTGGGATCCAGGGTTGGATTTTGCCGTGCCGATTGGTAAAATGTCCTGTAAGCGTCGTTTTGTTCTTTGGAAAGCATGGCCTCTCCTTTCATATACCATCAGAAACATGAATTCCTCTTATAAAATCCTCTATACGCTCCGAATCCTTATTTCAATACTATTGAAGAGCCTCTGGCAAGCGGTTTGACAATCAAACTTGACATGCTATAGTGGTTGATACATGCTCTTCCATAAACTTTTTTTCACAACCTGCTTTATGTTTTACCTAAATTGAGCGATTTTCGAATTTGCCGCAGATGCAAGGCGTCCGGAAGCGAGGGCGTACAATTCTTACGTCGAGCTTTCGGCAACGTAGCAGATGCGGTGAAATCGGAAATCCCAAAGGGTTTT
>Ga0210051_1001137_pt1 | contig 26748 bp, 22 predicted proteins | sample CryGey092014_all_FD_185464 | JGI IMG/M metagenome (GOLD analysis project Ga0210051, IMG submission 185464) | Groundwater microbial communities from aquifer - Crystal Geyser CG23_combo_of_CG06-09_8/20/14_all (SPAdes) (version 2) | ecosystem: Environmental > Aquatic > Deep subsurface > Groundwater...
CCAAGAAAAGATTGTCCCCATTTTTTAGTAGTAGTTTTGTACATATTTTTGTTTTAGTAAAACAATTATCTACTACTATTTTAACATTTTTAAGGAAAAAAATCGAGGCTATTCTTCAGTGGTTTCCATCAACAATCTTATAGTATCATTTTCTATATTTATGTCAAGAATTATTGAGGAAATTTTAGGAAATTCGGGTAAAAATGATAAAAGATTCTCGGCGAGCGGGCAAAAAATGGAGGGGTTTTAGGGGAGGAAATTTTTTGCCCGCGAGCCGATTTTTTTGTTTCGTTTTTGCCCCGCCCCGCTTTTGCGGGGCGGGCAATTGTTTTTCTCACGAATTTTTGATAAAGTAAGTTCGAGCGTAGTTGTAAATATACTCCAAAATTATATCATTGGCCTTTACAGGCCTTTTTGATTGTCAAAAAATAAAATAAATTTTGTATTAAATATTACACCCAGTCGCAATTGCGACTGGGTGTAATATTTGAAAGGGGAAAAAATTTTAGAAAATTTGTTTAGGGAGGTTTGTTTTTAGAAATATTTAGAAACTTTTTATAAGTGAATTATAGTAATTTATTTTCTGATTATAAACATCAATTTGTTCGTTTTCGCCAAGAGCTAAGGAATAGTAGGGGTTGCCAAAAATATTTATAGTGTTATAATATCATTATAATAAAATAAATATTAAAAATATGAACAATAATGTTTTTGAGGAAATAAAAAGAATCAATGAATATCAAAGTGAATATTGGTCATCGCGTGATTTGGCAAAAGTTTTGGATTATTCAGAATATCGTCATTTTTTACCCGTGATCGAAAAAGCTAAAGAAGCTTGTCAGAATAGTGGCCAAGTTATCCACAACCATTTCGAGGGTGTCAGCGAAATGGTCAAAATTGGATCGGGTGCAAAAAGAGCAATTAATACTATATATCTTTCTCGCTATGCGTGTTATCTGATTATCCAAAATTCTGATCCATCCAAGGAAGTGGTTGCATTGGGACAGACATATTTTGCCATTCAAACTAGAAGACAAGAAAAAACAGATCAACTTATAGAAGACAATAAGCGACTGCATTTGCGTAGTGAGATTAAGACGCATAATACATCTTTGGCTGAGGCGGCAGAAAATGCCGGAGTAGAAAATTATGGAAAATTTCAAAATTATGGATATAAGGGATTGTATGGCGGATTAGATGCGAATGATATTCACAAAAAGAAAAATTTGAAAAAATCTCAAAAAATTCTTGATCATATGGGGAGTGAAGAATTGGCGGCTAATTTGTTCCGCGCCACTCAAGCTGACGCCAAATTGCGTCGAGAAAAAATTCAAGGGGAAATGAATGCAAGCTTGACGCATTTTCATGTCGGGCAAAAGGTTAGAAAAACAATTGAGGAATTGGGAGGAACTATGCCGGAAGAATTACCACCGGCTGATGGAATATGCAAAGCGAAAACTAGGATGAAGAAGATTGAGAAGAAAAAACACTAAGGATTGAAGCTATAATCGAAAGTCAAAATTACTTTTAGAAATTTTTTTTATTTTGCTATTTTTGGTTTTTGGTGTAGTATTGAAGAAATGGTGGGGGCTTAAGAAAATTCGAGGTGAATGTTGATGAGTTAATAAAATAAATTTTTTAGTATGAAAAAAAATATTTCATGGTAAGCGTTAATTGTAATTGGCTTAATTGGTGATTTAATTGGTCGCTTTACTGTTGGAGTTATCGGAGATGCTGTCGGTGTTATTGGGGATATCTGCTTTCTAATTGGAATAGCTAATATGATTGTTACTTTAATAAAAAAGAGGAAAGAAAAAAAGCACAAATAAATACCTTGAGCAATAAAGCAATAACCAAAAGCGAAAAGGTTGAAGTGGATAAAAAATCAAAAATAGATTATTTCAAATATTTTGCCAAATATGCGCCTTTTGTTGTAATGATTGTTCTGATTGCTATCATTGCCATTTTCATTAATAGCAAAAGTGGTCTAAAAAATACAGAACAAAATCAAGATAAACAAGGGGGCAAGGAATTTTTATTTAGAAAACAGACTGAATGTATGAATATTTGCCAAGCCATTTATGAAAATCATAAAAAATTATTATTGACAATTGGCACAGTTTTTTCTCCAAAATATGCATATAATGAAAATAAAAATGCCTGCTTTTATTCTGGTGGCTGGGTTGATTCACTATTAGCTAACACGAAACTTGTTATAAATTGCCAAACAAATGAGGAGGTTTTAACTTTTGAAACAGATAAAAATGGAAAAGTTATTAGAAATTGTGAAACTTGTGCTATGAGTGCAGAAGAATATAATATTCGAGAGAATGAATTTATGGGAAGTGCTAATTAGCAAATAGTCAATAAAATAGTTAGTAATAATTTTATGAAAAAAAGAGCGAATCCCTATAATACGGGAATCGCAGCGGAATATTTTATTTTATCTCAGCTTTATAGAATGGGAATCGAGGCTTATGTTAGTCAAGGAAATAAAAAAGCTATTGATATTAGAATAATAAAAGAAAATGGCGACAGTATTTCTGTGGATGTAAAAGCCGTAAGAGACTATTCATCTTTTATTGTTAATAATATTGCAGAAAGAAAAAATCATTTTATAGTTTTTGTAGCTTATAATAAAAAAATTGAAAAGCTTAAAACTTTTCCTGAGATATTTATTGTTCCTAGTTATAATATCAATAGCATTGTTGAGAAGTATAAAAAGGAAAGAAGAATTCTAAAGAATGGTCTTACGAAAAATAACTATAAAGATCGGTGGGATTTACTGAGTTGACACAAGATGTATGAAAAATTTATCAAAAAATAGATAAGATTTTTTAAAAATATAAAAAAGTTGCGGAAATGATTGCGATGTGGCATTATTTAGATAATAAAAAATATGACTCTACATACTGAAAAATATAAACAAGCTATCCTTTATCTTTGTTCTAAATTGGGCAAAGAAGTGCGAGGAAAGAAAAAACTAGCGAAATTGCTCTATTTCGTTGATTTTGATTTTTTTGAGAAAAATCAAAAATATTTCACAGGCGATAAATATAAAGCATTGCCGATGGGGCCAGTCCCAGTTTCTCTAAATGAAATAACTCGAGAAATGGCAAAAGAAAAAACACTAAAAATTGAATCTGTGCGGGAGCATAATGGATATAACGCAACAGAAGTTTATACTTGCCTAAAAGATCCTAAAATTTCTGTTTTTTCTGAGGAAGAAATGAAAATGCTTGATCGGGTTATCGCAAAATATGGAAATTTGAACGGAAAACAATTGGAAGATTTGACACACGCCGAAGCTCCCTATTCAGGAACGAAATTGAATGAAGAAATATTTTATGAGCTAGCCTTTTATCGAGGAACTGATTTTAACAACTATGCTTGAATTTATTTATCATCCTTCATTTGAGAAAGATGGCGGTCGGACGAGTTAGCGATATTTTTTAGAAACTTTTTATAAGTGAATTATAATAATTTATTTTCTGATTATAAACATCAATTTGCTCGTTGTAAGTTTTGATTTTCTTTTTGTATTTTTTCAAGAGATCATTATAATCTTCGACTAGATCATTATATTCTTCATAATCTTTTTTCTTCTCAAGTTTTTTTAGTTTCTTTTCCATTTCCAAAAGCTTGTTTTCATCTTGGGTAAAGTCATTTTTTTGCGCAGTGAAATTTTTTTCTAGAATTTTTATTTCCTGACTCAAAGCGTCGATTTTTTTGGCGAGTAATAAGGAATTGGCAATGCCCCTGTAAGTTTGGCCGGAAGAAATAGGAAAAATTTTTGGCGTGCCTAAATTTTTAGCGTCAAATTGACTAAGTTCGCTATCAGAGGAATAATTTTTCTTTTCCATTGGAACAGCCGAGCCTTTTTGCGAATCAATGTCGGGAATCATGCCGATGCGAAATCCCGAAGAAGTTGTTTCGGTGTAGCAGTAGCCACTGTTGTAGCTGGAAAATTCAATGGGACACAAAATGCCGACAGCCATATGTTTTTCATTTTCATAAGATAACAGCGCGGTGCCATAACCTAATTCTTTCAAAAGATTAGCAAAAAGAAAACTTTTATCCGAGCAGACGCCTTTGTTTTCAAAAAGTGTTTGGTAAGGATAATGAGTCTCGCCTTGGCCGGAAAGGATTTGTTCGGCGCGGGCGTGATCATAAGGAATGGATTGCACAAAAGCCAAAGCAAGTTCGACGATTTGATCAGTGCTTAATTTTTTTTGCTCGCCCAAATTTTTGATAGCGGAAGCGATTTTTGAAATAGAATCATCAGCGGGATTATTTTTCAAAAACATTGCATAATAATCCTTTTCCCAATTTTCTGGCAATTCTCCTTGATAGCTAAATATCTTTGGACTGCCGGCGTAAAAAGAATAAAGCGAGCCGTAGAAAGTCTCGGATAATTTATATTGTTGTTTGTTATATTCCCATGCAAATTCAATTTCTTTGGGATTTTCCAGTTTGATTGGAGTTTCGACAATTTTTTTCGGCAAAGTCGGAGTTTGATTATGATCAGCGAGATATTTTACGCCCAGAGTCGAGAGCAAAATCAAAACAGCCAGCCAAAAAATAATTTTAAAAATGAGGTGCAAAATTTTTCGGAAGGTTTTCATAGACTTATTATAGCATGTAATTTTCCCGTATTGACAAAATCGTTTTTTGGGAGTATAATATTTAAGTTGAATTGATAAAGCACTGAAAAATATTATCTTTTCGGTTTATAACTCGGCTGTCGAATTTCTTGCCAAAACTTTCGCCCCCGATCAACAGCTGATAAGCCAAAGTTTTGGAGAAATACGACATCCCCCGCCTCGCGTCGACGAGCAGTTGTCTCCGCGAGTTGAGGCGGGTCAAACAGGATAAACCTCAAAATAATATTTTTCAGCGGTCTTATTGAGTTTAAGGATTAATTTGAGGAGGAAATCATAAATATTTTATTATCTTTATTAATAAGGTATTTTTTTATTTTTAAATTTTTAAAAAACACAAAAAAATTATGGGACTAGAACAAAAAATAACGCTAGTGAAAAAATTAGAAGCGCTGGTGGCTTTCCAGAAAGAGTGCCTAGATATCGGCAATTGGGATGATTATGATAAAGTGGAAAGCAAAATAAAGAAAGTGGAAGACGAAATAATTTATACGAAACCATAAAATAAAAACAAAAAAAAATGACCCTTGAGCAATTAGGGCGTTTTTATTTTGTATGGTAAAATCAAAATATGAAAAGCTATTTTGGAAAAATTAGTCTGATTGTTGCCTCGATATTTTTTTTGAGTGGCTGTGATTTTTTATCTTCTCAAAAAGAGGAAGTAAAATTGGAAAATAATAAAATTCTGGAAATTAAAAAAGAAGAAAGCACGGATAATTTGGAGGAAAATATACAGGAAAATATCTCAACGGACAACAGTAGAGATGATACAAAAGAAAAGAATGAAGTAAAAGATGCGGAAAGTGTTCCACAAATAATAAATAAATTAGTAGATTGGGGATTTTCAAAAAGTGAAAATCGAAAAATTGATACTATTATTATTCATTCTTCATATAATGCGGTTGGAAAAGACTCACATAATTTGGAAGATATAATTTATAAAGAATATAAACCATATGGCGTTTCACCGCACTACATAATTTCTAGAGATGGGAAAATTTATCGCTTAGTTCTCGACAAAAACATTGCCTATCATGCTGGTGAGTCCAAAGTTCCCGACGGCCGAACAAGCGTGAATAATTTTTCACTTGGAATTGAAATCGTCAATACTAAATCGGAAAAACCCAATGAGGCTCAATACAACGCTCTTAGAAATCTTCTTACATATCTAAAAAGCGAATATAAAATCAAATATATGCTTGGTCATAGTGACATTGCACCCGGCAGAAAAGATGATCCTTGGAATTTCGATTTTGAAAGGGTGAAATGATTTTAGAAAAAGATGAGACATGTGACCGTTTGAAATATTTTTGAGCTTTTTTGCGTAGTAAAGGGGAGAGAGAAAGGACTAGGCTAAATTTCTAAGTGCAAAGAATGCAAGAAAAAGAAAATTTCAAAAATAAAAGTGATGAAGAACTAGCAGGATTGGTTGCCAACAATCCTGATTTTTATTATTTTCTAATGGAACGATATGAAAGCAAAATTTTGCGTTATATTCGACGAATTAGCAATCTATCCAAAGAAACAATTGAGGATTTGGGACAGGAAATTTTTTTGAAAGCGTATGAAAATATAAATGATTTCGATGAGAGCTTGAAATTTTCTTCGTGGCTCTACCGGATCGCCAGAAATCATGTGATAAGTTTTTGGCGAAAAAACAAAAATATGCAGACAGTAGTTTCTTTTGATGCGGATGAAAGTTTCAAAAATATGCTTGAGGCGGAAGGCGATTTGGCAAAGGATTTGGAAATGAAAAATATGGCAGAAATTATCGGAAAAATTTTGGCGCAAATGAGAATAGATTATCGAGAAGTTTTGATGCTTCGATTTATGGAAGACAAGGATTATAATGAAATTAGTGATATTTTGAAAAAACCAGTTGGTACAATTGGCACACTGCTCAACCGAGCAAAAAAAGAATTGAAAGCTGAATTGAAAAAAAATAATTTTAAACTTTAGTATATGGAAAAGTCAATAAGTCAAAAAGTATTGGAAAAAATAAAGCAGGAAAAAATTTCTCCTAAATCCAGATGGAATTTTTTGCTTTGTCGTAGTGCCGTGATAGCACTGTTAATATTCTTTTTGTTTGCCGGAGCATTTTCTCTGGGGATAATTTTTAGTATTTTTTCCCAATTTGAAGTGGGAAGGATTGTGGGTCGTCCGCATGGAATGGGAATTTTGTTTTTAAGTTTACCTTTCATTTGGATTATTCTTCTGATCTTTTTTGCAATTTTAGCGATAGTAGAATTTGCTAAAACTCGCCATGGGTATAAATATAAAACAACATATGTTGGCGGGATATTTATTTTAGCGATAATAATTTTTGGAGCTATTCTATATAAACTTAATTTTTCTGATAATATGGAAAATTATATGAACAAAAATTTCTCCACTTATAGTCAGATTGTGAGAACTCCAGAAAAAGTTTGGTCTCAGCCTGAGGAAGGCCTTATCTCAGGAGAAATAATTGAAAATAAAAAAGAAAAAGAAAAAATATATCTTAGGGATTGGGATGGGGAAATTTGGGAAGTGGATTATTTTCAGGCGCTTGTTCGTCCCAAAGTGAAAAAAGAGATTGGTGAGAAAGTGAAAATAATTGGTAAGAAAGAAGATGAGTACAAGTTTAGAGCTCAAGAAATTAGGCCTTGGAATGGTAGACAAATGCATCGAGAGAAATAAGTTGAAAGAAAAAATAGGAAGGTTGCGTAGTAAGATAGGTCGAGGGAAATTTTCTCAAGAAGCTGATCACTTCTATCGTTAATAATTAAACTTAAAAATTATGAAAACTAAAAAATATCTAAGCAAAAAATTCATAGTGGGAACGAGTATGCTAATGGCTACAGCCGGCTTGGTTGGTTCGGCGTTGTATGCAAGTGCCTATCAAGGTGATCCAAATGTCAAAGGTCCAAATTATACTGCCGAATGTCATACTACTATGACTAAGGCTTTTGAAAATAATGATTATAATGCTTGGAAAGAGTTGATGGCGGGCAGAGGACGAGTGACGCAAGTTGTAAATGAAGGAAATTTTTCTCGCTTTGCCGAGGCACATAAGTTAGCCTTGGAAGGTAAAATGGATGAAGCCAAAAAAATTAGAACTGAATTGGGCTTGGGTCTGAAAAATGGTGCTGGACAAGGTCGTGGAATGGGCAGGGGGGTAAATAATAACAAATAATTCTTCGTTAACTATATTAGGACTTACGCATTTTTCTTCAAATGAAAAAAAGCAATCTCGAACACTTGGGATTGTTTTTTTGTTTTTTTTGTGAGATGATTTGAATATGAAAATTTTAATCAAAATCAAAGAACGCAAAATTAGTATAATACTGCTTCAAAACAAAAAAGAAGTGGATTTTTTGGATATTGTCGAAGAGCATAGCCTTTCGGAGAAATTGTTGCCGGAAATTGATTGGATACTTCGAAAAAATAAACTAAAATCTGATGATATCGAAAAAGCGACCGTGAACAGTGATCAAGAAGATAATTTCACCACCACTCGCATTGCTAAGTCAGTGGCTAATGCATGGAATTGGAATAGGAAAAAATAAATTTATGCCGTTGGATATAAACGAACAATTCAAGCGGACGCTGGATGTTTTGGAAAATTCTGCCAAGAATGTTTTTATCACGGGCAAGGCCGGTACAGGAAAATCGACTTTGCTGGATTATTTCAGAAATCATACCCAAAAGAAAGTGGCGGTCTTGGCTCCAACGGGGGTGGCGGCGGTGAACATCAAGGGTCAAACTATCCATTCTTTTTTTCGTTTCAAACCGAACATCACCCCAGAAAAAGCTGGTCGAAAATCTTCCAAAAAGATTTATAAAAAATTAGATGCTATTATCATTGATGAAATTTCTATGGTGCGCGCTGATCTATTGGACTGCGTGGACAAATTTTTGCGCGTCAACGGAAAAAAATCGAACGCTCCTTTCGGTGGAGTGCAAATGATTTTCATTGGCGATTTATATCAATTGCCACCCGTAGTAGTTGGCAATGAGCGAATGATTTTCAAAAAAGAATATGACAGCGAATATTTTTTTTCGGCTAAAGTTTTTTCTCGTCCAGATTTTTCTCTGGAATTTATTGAGCTGGAAAAAATATATCGTCAAAAAGACGAAAAATTTATCGGCCTGCTCAATGCTATTCGTAACAATTCTATTGATGACAACGGATTGGAATTGATCAATGAAAGATATTTTCCGGATTTTGAAAGAAAGCAAAATGATTTTTTCATTCATCTTACTCCGACTAATCGAGTTTCGCAGGAGGTAAATAAGCGAGAATTGGAAAAATTATCAACGCAAATTTTTCACTATCAAGGAGAAATTGAAGGAAAATTTGATGAAAAATATTTGCCGACGGAAAAAATTTTTTCAGTCAAGGTCGGAGCGCAGATAATGTTTCTCAACAATGACAGGGAAAAACGCTGGGTAAACGGAACAATTGGAAAAATAGTTTCAATCGAAGAAGAAAATGAAGAAAGCCTTATCAAGGTAAAATTAAATAGTGGAATGATGGTGGAAGTTTTTCCTTATACTTGGGAACTGTTCGAATTTTATTTTGATGAAAACAAAGGACGACTCGGTAGTCGAACAATTGGATCTTTCACGCAATATCCTTTGAAATTGGCTTGGTCGGTGACAATTCACAAAAGCCAAGGAAAAACTTTTGACAAGGTGATAATTGATATCGATCGAGGAACATTTGCTCACGGACAAATGTATGTGGCTTTAAGTCGGTGCACAACACTGGAAGGGATAATTCTCAAAAAGAAAATTTTGAAAAAACATATTTGGATGGACTGGCGAGTGGTGAAATTTTTGACCAGCTTTCAATATGAGATTTCGCAAAATAATTTGCCGTTGGAAAAGAAAATTGAAATTATCAAAGATTCTATAAAAAACAAAAAGAAACTGGAAATAATTTATCTGAAATCCGATGACACAAAATCAAGACGAGTGATTTTGCCAAAAAAATTCGGCCAAATGGAATATATGGAAAAGAAATTTATCGGCGTTATCGCCCGATGTCTGACAAGAAATGACGATCGAGTCTTTCGAGTTGATCGAATTTTGGAAATGAAGGTTTTGTAGGGTTTTGGGATGAGATGTTTTGTGGAAAAAGATTTGAAAGCAAAAAAACTGCCTAAAAGTGGTTTTTTTGTTGGTTAGGGTGTATAAAAATAGTATAACACCTAGGAAATAATCTGAAATTTTGAAAAAGATATTGACAAAATTAGAGCATTTATGCTAACATAGGAAAAGATAAGAAAAAACTTAAATTTAGTATTGATAAAAATATGAATAAAAAAGTACAAAAAGATCTATTGTCCATCGGTGAAGTTTCTAAAATATTTGGGATTCACAGGGATACTTTGCGTAACTGGGAAGAAAAAGGCATTATTTCTCCACTTAGAGTTGGTCCTCGGGGAGATAGAAAATATAAGCAGGAAGATATTGAAAAGATTGCCAATGACAAAAGTATCGTTAAGGATCTTGGCATCTCAATTTCAAGCGATGATGGAAAGATGAATCTTACTCAGCTCAAGCAATTTCTTTGGAGAAGTGCAGACATTTTGCGTGGGAAAATCGACAGCTCAGATTATAAAAAATATATTTTCGGATTACTTTTCTATAAAAGAATCAGTGATATATGGGATGAGGAATATGAAGAATTTATTGATGAATATCATGACACAGAATTGGCGCGCGCTGATCATAACCATCGTTTTCAAGTTCCTAAAAATTGCCAATGGGAAATTGTGCAAAAACAAGCCGAAGGAATTGGAGCAAAGCTTAATGAAATTTTTGAAAAACTTACTACTGCTAACAGTCCCAAACTGGATAAAATTTTTGATGATTTGGATTTTGCCAATAAAGACAAATTTCCTAACGAAACTTTGCAAAAACTCATTAATCATTTTTCCGAGCATAATTTTGGAGATAACTATATTAGTTCCGATCTTCTTGGCGATGCCTACGAATATTTAATTGAACAGTTCGTAGCAGGCGCAGGAAAAAAAGGCGGAGAATTTTATTCCCCGCGTGAAGTTGAGCGGGTAATTATTCAAATTCTTAAGCCACACGAAAAAGATCACATCTATGACATGGCGGTTGGTTCTGGTGGTTTTCTTTTGGAAGCTTATCATTATCTCAAAGATCAAGCAGGAGAAAAAAAGGCTCGTTCACTTTATCTCTATGGACAAGAAATTAATCTTGGAACTTATGCTATTGCAAAAATCAATATGTTTCTTCATGGACTGGATAGTGCTGACATTCAACGTGGAGATACACTGGCTGATCCAAAGTTTTTGAATCCGGATGGCTCACTCAAAACATTCGACATCTGCGTAGCAAATCCGCCCTACTCAATTAAGGAGTGGGAAGTGGAAATTTTCAAATCGGACAGACATGGAAGATTGGCAGGTTATGAAATGCCACCAGCAAAAAATGCGGATTATGCTTTTGTGCTTCATATGATTAAATCCATAAATGAGAAAGGACGCGCCGGTATTATTCTTCCTCATGGCGTGCTTTTCAAATCTGATGCGAGTAGTCGTATTCGTAAACAATTAATTAAGAATGATCTTATCGAAGCCATCATTGCTATGCCTGCCAAGTTATTTTATGGCGTTGGAATATCTGTTGCAATTGTTATTTTTAATAAAAATAAACCAGAGGCACATAAAAATAAAATTTTGATTATTGATGCAGAAAAAAATTTTGAGGAAGGAAAAAAACAGAATCGTCTGCGCAATAAGGATATTGAAAAAATAGTCACAGCTTTTGAAAATTATCGAGATATTGAAAAATACGCTCGCGTAATTGAATTGAAAGAAATTGAAGAAAATGAATTTAATCTCAATGTTAGGCGGTATGTCGAAAATGGAGAAGAAGAAAAAATTGTGGATGTGAAAACTGTTTGGCAGGAACTCAAAGAAATCGAAAAAGAAAAAGAGGCGGTTGATGGGAAAGTGAAAAAATATTTAAAAGAGTTAAAATATTAAACAAATAATATGGACAAAATGAACGAGCTTATAAACATCAAAGTTATTCAAAAAGATTTCAATGGTGAAAAAAGAGATTTGTGAACGCCAGAGAGTTGTATGGGTGGTTGGGCGTAGGTAGAGACTTTTCCACATGGATAAAAGATAGGATTGATAAATATGATTTTGTTGAAAATTTGGATTATTTCACATCCATCCCCCAATTTGGGGATGGAAAAGTTGCTTTAAATAAGGCAAAATTTAAAGACCCAAAAACCGGAAAAGTTGTGGCCAAGGATTATATTATTTCCGTAGATATGGCCAAGGAGTTGGCGATGATTGAAAACAGTGAGATTGGTAAAAAGGTCAGAAAATACTTTATTCGAGTGGAGAGTGATTTCAAGAAAGTGATGCGGATTGCGACGATGGATCCGAAATTTATCAATCAATTGACGAGCCAGTTTTTTGAAACTAGAGAAGAAACAAAAGAATATCGCCGAGACTTTACTGATTGCATCAAGGATTTTGTAGTAGTAAAAAATTATGGAACTTATACTGATATGCTGTATAATTTTTTATTTCTGGAAAGAGCCAAGGAATACCGAAAGCTTTTGAGTTTGGTGAAAAAGGATTTGACTAGAAATTTTATGTATGAGGATATAGTCTTGATTATTGGAGCTTTTGAAACCGGTTTGGCTGGCGAGATTGAAAAAGAATCCAAGAAAATTGGAAGGCTATTGACGCAAAAGGAATTTGAGAAAATTTTCAAAGAGTTTTCTGCTCAAAGAAATTGGCTGGTGTATCAGAAAAGAGCATGGAATATTATGGCGACCTATGATGAGGAATTGCGAAGAATCAAGCATCCGAAATTGATTGATTATCGAAAGGAATTTAGTCAGGAGGATATTCAGAAATTGTTGAGTTAATAAAAAATTCAACTGCTAAGAGAAACTTAGTAGTTGAGTAACAGTTATCCGGTAATTTCGGATAGTTCAAACGAACTATTAAGAATTTCTTAATAGTTCAGGGGACAGAGCAAAAGAGGCAGAAATAATCCATTGCCAAATTTGGCGAAGGTGAAAAATTAAATCAATGAAAAATAATATTGCACAAAAAAATATTCCGCAGGGATGGAATCAAACAACACTAGAAAAAATTATGGTAGAAAATGCCAAGTCCAAGTTGAAAGTGAGCGATGCTGATAATATTGGAAGCTATCCATTTTTTACTAGTGGAGAAAAAGTTTTCTCTCATAGCGATTTTTTTGTAAAAGGAGAGAATATCTATATGGCGACTGGAGGAGTGGCCAATATAAAATTTTTTAACGGTAAAGCTAGCTATTCAACAGATACCTACTCTTTTAAATCAAAAGAAAACACTGAATTTCTTTATTATATTCTTTTGAATAATATAAAAAATATAAACAAGCAACATTTTTCTGGTAGCGGATTAAAACATTTACAAAAAAATGATTTAAAGAAAAATTTTATACTTCTTCCATCTATAACAGAGCAGCAAAAAATCGCAGAAATTTTGGGAGCGGTGGATGAGGATATTGCGAAGACGCAAGATGTGATTGAGGCGACGGAAAAATTGAAGAAGGGATTGATGCAAGAACTTTTCACGCGCGGAATTGATCACACGAAATTCAAAAAAACGAAGCTTGGTGAAATTCCGGAGGAGTGGGAGGTTGGAGGATTTGAGAATTTTGTTAATCCCGAAGATAAAAACGCCATTAAGCCAGGTCCATTTGGATCAACTTTAAAAAAGGAATTTTATGTAGAAAAAGGGTTTAAAATTTATGGGCAGGAGCAAGTTATTAAAGGAGATGCTACATTTGGTAATTATTATATAAGTGAAAAAAAGTATAAAGAACTTGAGGCTTTCAAAATTAGTGCAGGAGATATTTTAATAAGTCTTGTTGGAACTATTGGAAAAATATTAATTGTTCCTGAAAATTTTGAGAGAGGTGTTATAAATCCATGTTTATTAAAAATCACGCCTGATAAAAGAAAGGCGGATTCAAAATTCATCGCACATTTATTAAAATCAGATTTTCTGATACAGCAAATGAGTCAAAAAAGTCATGGAGGAACTATGAATATTTTAAATAAAGGAATGCTGATGAGTGTGATGGTGGGCTTGCCTAGTCTTGATGAGCAACAAAAAATCGCAGAAATTCTTTCGGCTGTCGATGAAAAAATTTTTATTAATAAAAAGTTAAAAAATAAACTCATCTTTCTCAAAAAAGGTCTGATGCAAGATCTTTTGAGTGGGAAGGTGAGGGTGTGATTTTAATAGAAAAAGAATGCAAAAATATAAAAACAAAAAACAATATCGTTGCAAAAATTATGATTATTCTCAAAGCGGATATTATTTTGTAACCATTTGTACAAAGAATCGAGAAATGTTTTTTGGCGATGTTAAAAATGAGGAAATGAAATTGTCAGAAATTGGATTGGTTGCGGAAAAATTTTGGAAAGAAACTTCGGTTCGATTTTCTATCGTTAATTTGAATGAATATGTCGTGATGCCGAATCATATTCATGGGATAATTGAAATTGGTGATGATGGTAGGAACGCGCCACGGCGCGTTCCTACGGGGATTCAACCATTGATAAAAAATTCATTATCATCGATAATCAACCATTTCAAAGGTAATGTCAAAAAATATTGCAATAAAAACAATTTAGAATATTTCGCTTGGCAACCCAGATTTCATGACAGAATAATCAGAAATGATGGAGAATTAAATCGAATCAGGGAATATATTATTAATAATCCAAGAAAATGGGAATCAGACAGAAATAATCAAGATAATTTATTTATGTAAATCGTATGCGTTTCAACGAACAAGTCACAATCGAAAACCACATCATCAAATTTTTATCCGTAGGAACACGCCATGGCGTGTTTGAAGGATTGGGTTATGAATATATTAAGCCAGAGGAATTTGCAAAACTTCGCGAGCTTGAAAATGAATATATTATCAAGCCGCTTTTAGCGCAGGCAATTGGAAAACTCAATCTAAGCGCAGACGAAGATGAAATTGCAAGCGTTGTGAGAGAAGTGAAAAAGATTGATACCAATCAAGAATTTTTGCGTGTGATGCGGGAAGGAATAAATTTGAAAAATCCACAGACTGGAAATTTTCAAGACTATAAAATTATTGATTTTGAAAATTCTGAAAAAAACCACTTTGTGGTTACCAATCAGTTCTATTTTGAAGGTGACAGTGAAAACATTCGTCCGGATATCATGATTTTTGTAAATGGTCTTCCTCTCGTTGACATTGAAGCCAAGAGTCCGACTGCTTCAGAAGGAGTGAGTTTTGAAAACGGAATCGATCAGCTCAAGCGATATGAAAAGGTTGCTCGAAAACTTTTTATCCCAAATTGTTTCAATATTTCCACGGATGGATTGAAAACTGTTTATGGAGCGACAAGCGCGCCGAAGCAATATTTTCTCCAATGGAGGGATGAAGAATGGGAAAAAACGCACCACGGTGCGTTCCTACAATTAGAAATGGCACTATGTGCCTTACTGGAAAAAAAGAACTTTTTGGATATTGTGCAAAATTTCATTCTCTTTGAGAAAGAAAAAGAAAGAATTGTGAAAAAAATTGCTCGCTATCAACAATTTCGTGCTACAAATAAAATTGTGCATCGAGTGGTGAATAAAGAAAAACGCCAAGGACTTATTTGGCATACACAAGGCTCAGGAAAAACATTGACTATGTTTTTTACTGCTTGGAAATTACGTTTCAATAAGTTGTTGGATAATCCAAAAATATTTATTTTAGTAGATCGAGTAGATTTAGATCAACAAATATTTGATACTTTCACCAATGCTGGTGGAAAAAATGTGATGAGGGTGACTTCCAGAAAAGATTTGGAAGAAAAAATCCGCTCGCGCGCGAGCGGAATTTTTGTCACGACTATTCAAAAATTTTCTGAACTGGGCGAAAAAGTGGAAAATCTTGATGAGAATGTGATCATTCTTTCTGATGAAGCCCATCGGGGTGACGAAGGAGTTTCTGGAATCAATATGCGCAGTGCTTTTAAACATGCTTTCTTTTTTGGGTTTACTGGAACGCCTGTAGATAAAACTCATACTAATACTTTTAGAAATTATGAAGGTGAAGGCAAGAGATATTTAGACTATTATTCAATTCAACAAGCGATTGATGATGGCGCAACAATTCCTGTGACTTATGAAGCGCGGCTTTCAAAGTTTTCTATCGATGAAGAAAAACTAGACCAACAATTTGAAGAAATTGCCGGCGACTTAAGTGAAAAACAAAAAACAGAATTGGTGAAAAAATATGGAAAAAAAGCGGCGCTGGTTAAGTTGGAAAAACGCATGGAGGCGGTTGCGAGAGATATCGTGGAACATTATAAATTATATGTCCAGCCTAATGGATTCAAGGCACAAATAGTTGCTTATGATCGAGAAGCGGTGGCTAATTATAAGAAACTAATTGATAAACTTATTCCTGCTGAATGGTCAGCGGTAGTTTATTCTCCTGGAGATCCAAATAGTGACGCTGATGATTTAAAAATATATAACACTGGTAAAAAGGAACGAGAGCAAATCATTGAACGATTCAAAGATCCAAATTCTCCATTAAAATTCCTTTTGGTGTGTGATATGTTGCTTACGGGTTTTGATGCACCAATTGAACAGGTGATGTATTTAGACAAGCCGTTGCGAGATCATAATCTTTTGCAAGCGATTGCGAGAACTAATCAGGTATATAAAAACAAGGAAGCTGGAAAAATTATTGATTATTATGGAATTACTCGCAACCTTTATGATGCTCTTGATTTTGATGAGGATGTTATCGACAGCGCAATGATAGATATTGAAAGGGTAAAAGCAAAGTTTTCAGATGTGATGAGTGATATAATGAAAATTTTTGTCGGTGTTAATATTGAAGATCCATCAATGGACACTCTTCGCAGATGCCTTAGGATTTTTATTGACAATCAAGACAAACAAAAATATTTTAATGAGAAATATGCCAAGCTTAGGGGTTTGTTTGAATTTCTTTCTCCTGATCCATTCTTGAAACAATATATTAGACCATTTGAATGGGTGACTAGTTTTTATTTAGCCTTTCTCAAAGAATTTAGAAGCAAGGACGACAACTATCTTTTGGAAGAATATGGAGAAAAGATACGAGAGCTTATTCAAAAAAGTGATATTATTGATTATGAAGGAATTACAAAAAACTTTCGTGAGCTTCGTGTAAATGATCTTTACACGCTTGAGCGTTTGAAGGGAATGGACGAGGAAGAAAAAGCTTTGAATCTTGAAAAAATGCTTAAGCAAGAAATTTCTGTAAATTTAGACGAAGACCCAGCTTATCAGAAATTTAGCGAAAGACTTGGGGCTATTCGTCGTGAATTTGAACAAAATCAGATTGACCTTGCAGAACGGATTAGACGTTACGAAGAATTAATGAAAGATATTAGAACAAAAGGAGATGAAGCCAAAAATTTAGGATTAGACCTTAAGGAATATGCGCTTTATGTTATTTCTCAAGAATTTATTTCTGGTGGCGGTGATCAAGACACGAAAGACTTTGTTAAAGAATTACGCGCTAGAATTGATGATGATACTGATTCTGGTTGGCAAGAGTCTTCAAAAAGAGATGCCTTTATCAAAGATATTAAACAAACACTGCAAGAACTTATTTTAAGAAACTATAAAGATCGATTTGTTGTAAAAGATTTTCCTAAATTTCTAAATAGGCTCGTGGATATCATCGTAAAGAAATTCTAGCTAATATGGCAAAAAAACCAACATATATAATCAAGAAAAGCAAGAGGGCTAAGCGAATGAGATTGGCGGTTTATTGTGATGGAGGCGTTGTTGTGACTACGCCACTTGGAGTAAATCAAAATATCATTGATAAGTTTGTTGCTGACAAAAAACAATGGCTATCAGACAAGATAAATTTCTTTAAAAGCGCGGATAGTAAATCGATTCGTACCTTTTCACAGGAAGATTATTCAAACAATAAGGATGAAGCGTTGAAATTAGTGATTGATCGTATTCGCACATTTAATAGAAAATTTAAATTTTCCTACAATAGTATGAGTATCAAAAATCAGAAAACTCGCTGGGGTAGCTGTTCAAAAAATAAAAATCTCAAATTTAACTACAAGATAATCTTTCTTCCTAAGAAACAGCAGGATTATATCATTGCTCACGAGCTTTGCCATTTGAAAGAATTTAATCACTCTCGAAAATTTTGGTCATTGGTTGAAAAAGTTATGCCAGATTATCTCGAGATAAAAAAGGAATTAAGGAATCACGAGTTATCTTATAAATGATTTTGTTCGGATGTATCAGTTTAGCCACTTTGATTTGACAACTTTTCGTTCCTCTGATAAGATAAAAATACAAATCTTAGGTCACTGAAAAATTAAAATTTTTTCGAAATTAAACTCGGACCCTGAATTTCCTTGCCAAAAATTTCCCTCAATCAAAGGCTACCAAAGGAAATTTTTGGAGGAAATTCGGATTCTCAAACAAGAATTTCTCAAAAATTTTAATTCTTCAGTGGTTTCAAATCAGAAAGATGGCAGAAACGGCAGAAATAATGACAAAAAAACTAAAAGCGGGTAAAAATGGACTGCAAGGCACTTGCAATTGTTTTTGTTTCATGTATAATGTTTTTACATATATTTTTGTTAGAAAATTCATTTTATTTTACTTAGGGTGATAAAAAAATAAATAACTTAATACTTTTAATGTAACTCATTTAAAAGCTTTGTTTCTAAGAAATTCAACGAAACGAGCCGGGAATGAGCCTTATTTCTATGGCGAAATTAGAAAAGAAATTGGAAGTTAAAAAATCTTTCAGTTCTGGGTCATCACTTTCCAAAAGAAAGTTTTTCCGAAAAATTTCTATGGTTTCTCTGCCGAACCTGATTGAGTCACAGCTTAACTCTTATGATTGGTTTTTAGAAAAAGGCCTCAAAGAAATTTTAAATGAAGTTAACCCTATCAAAGATTTTACCGAAAAAGACTTGGAGCTTTCTTTTAAGGACTATTATTTAGATGAACCGAAATATGATGAAGTGACAGCAAAGAATAAAAATATTTCTTTTGAAGCTCCACTTCGTTGCAAAGTCCAGTTAACTATCAAAAAAACGGGAGAAATCAAGGAACAGGAAATATATTTGGGAGATTTTCCTTTGATGACTGATCGCGGAACTTTCATTATAAACGGGGTGGAAAGAGTGGTGGTGAGTCAGATAATTAGAAGCCCTGGAGTTTTTTTCACGATGAATTATTCCAAAGGCAAAAGGCTTTTTGGAGCGAAAATCATTCCAAATCGAGGAGCATGGCTGGAAATTGAAACTGATTTAGACGGAGCAATTTTTGTAAAAATAGATAGAAAAAGAAAGGTGGCCATCACTTCATTATTGCGAGCTTTTGGTTATTCTACGGATAAACAAATAGTGGAACTTTTTAGAGATATTGATAAGGGAGAAATAAATTTTACTGAAGCGACTATTGCCAAAGACATGGCTAAAAATCAAGGAGAAGGATACAAAGAAGTTTATAAAAGAATTCGACCAGGAGATTTGGCGACTGAATCCAACGCTAAGTCAGTGGTGGATTCAATGTTTTTTAGTTTTGAAAAATATGACTTTGGCGGAGTGGGACGATATCGCCTCAATCAAAGATTGGAATTGGACAAGCCGGATGAAGAAAAATACCGGGTATTAACTTTGGAAGATTTTACCTTAATTATCAAAGAAATTATTAGACTTAATAATGATCTTCGCGCTATCGCGGATGATATCGACCACCTTGGAAACAGAAGAGTGCGTTCAGTGGGAGAATTGGTGCAAAATAAATTACGAGTAGGCATAGCGCGAACAGCGAGAAATATCAAAGATCGAATGAGTACTTGCGATATCGCGACAATTGTTCCTGGGCAATTAGTCAATTCTCGTCCGATTGTTGCCGCGATCAAAGAATTTTTTTCCAGCTCTCAACTTTCCCAATTTATGGACCAAGTCAATCCGTTGGCGGAGTTGGAACATAAAAGAAGAATCAGCGCGATGGGTCCAGGAGGATTGACTCGCGAGCGAGCGGGTTTTGAAGTGCGCGATGTTCACTCATCGCATTATGGCCGAATTTGTCCCGTAGAAACTCCGGAAGGACCAAATATCGGACTGGTTGGACATTTGGCAACTTATACTAAAATAAATTCTTACGGATTTTTAGAAACTCCGTATCTTAAAATTTATCATGAAGTGCAAAATGAAGAAGTGGAAATAAAGGGAAAAACACTGAATGAAAAGATTGGTAATTTTGAAATTGGAACAGAAATTAACCAAGAAATGGCTAAAGAAATTTCTAAAAATAAGCAAAAGAAAACAATAAAGATAAAACCTTGGATAAGTTCAGAAATTGAATATGTTAATGCTACTAAAGAAGATCGAAAAAATATTGCTCATGCTGGAATAAATATTTCCAAGGACGGCACTATTATAGATGAAATTGTTGGTGCGAGAGTGAGAGGTCAAGCAACAGAAATTGAAGCGGAAAAACTGGATTATATCGATGTGAGTGCCAAACAATGCATTTCTGTGGCGACGGCGCTTATTCCATTTTTGGAACACGATGACGCCAACCGAGCTCTCATGGGTTCGAATATGCAAAGACAAGCTGTTTCTTGTGTGAAACCGCAAGCTCCACTAGTCGGAACGGGAATTGAAGACAAAGTCGCGGCTGACTCTGGACAAGTAGTGATTGCCAAAGCAGATGGAGAAGTTATTGAAGTGGATAGTGATCATATTATTATCAAAGAAGAAGCTCCTGTGCTTGCTAAAAAACCATATCTAAAAAGAGAATATCGTTTGCAAACTTTTGTTAAATCCAATGCCTTTACTTCTATGAATCAAGTTCCACGCGTAGAAAAAGGTCAATTGGTGAAAAAGGGACAACTTTTGGCGGACGGTGCTTCGACTGATCAAGGAGAATTATCCTTGGGTCAAAATGTTTTAGTCGCTTTTATTCCTTGGGAAGGATCAAATTATGAAGATGCGATTATAATTTCACAAAAATTAGTGGAAGATGATCGTTATAGTTCGATTCATATTGAAGATCTTTCTATTGATGTGCGAGATACCAAACTTGGACCGGAAATTATTACTCGTGATATTCCAAACATCGGAGAAGAGCGATTGAAAAATTTGGATGAAACGGGAATAATTCGAATTGGCGCGGAAGTTTCTTCCAGCGATATACTAGTCGGAAAAATTTCTCCTAAAGGTGAAGGTGATTTGACGAGTGAAGAAAGATTATTGCGGGCAATTTTTGGAGAAAAATCTCGTGATGTGAAAGACAGCTCACTCTATTTGCCACACGGAGAATATGGAAAAGTTGTGGATATAAAAATATTTTCTCGCGAGCAAGGTGACAAATTGGCGACAGGAGTAATTTCTCAAATTCAAGTGAGTGTGGCTCAACTTAAGAAAATTTCTGTGGGAGATAAATTGGCGGGACGACATGGCAATAAAGGTGTGATTTCAAAAGTTGCTTCCGTGGAAGATATGCCCTATCTTTCTGACGGAACTCCTGTGGATATGATTATCAATCCATTAGGTGTTGCTTCCAGAATGAATATCGGGCAAATTTTGGAAACTCATCTCGGTTGGGCGGCTTTGAAATTGGGCTATAAAGTAGCTACCCCAGCACTAGAAGGTGTGACGGAAATTCAAATCAAGGAAGAATTGGAAAAAGCTGGATTACCAAAAGACGGAAAAGCTCAATTGATCAACGGAAAAACAGGAGAAAAATTTGAAAATAAATCGACAGTGGGAGTGATGTATGTTATGAAACTCCATCATCTAGTTGATGACAAAATCCATATGCGTTCAATTGGACCATATTCTTTGATTACTCAACAACCACTAGGTGGAAAAGCGCAATTTGGAGGTCAGAGATTTGGAGAAATGGAAGTGTGGGCGCTGGAAGGTTATGGCGCGGCTTATACTTTGCAAGAAATGCTTACGATAAAATCTGATGATGTGATGGGTAGGAGTAAAGCTTATGAATCAATTATTAAAGGCGAGACGATAAAAAGTCCGAATGTTCCAGCTTCTTTTCATGTACTCGTGAGTGAGCTTAAAGGTTTAGGTATGAATGTTGAACTTATCGGCGCTAAGAAAATCGAGGAAGAAAAAGAAGAACAAGATGTGGATCAAGTGTAAATTCTAATATATCGCGAATGAAAAAAACAAATAAATTCGAATAAATTTGTTTAAACATTAGCGACAATTTGTAAAATGGATTCATTTTCTACCACCAAAATAAGCGACTTTCAAAGTGTAAGACTTTCTATTGCCAGTCCAGAAAATTTTTTGGATTGGTCGCATGGCGAAGTTACTAAGCCGGAAACGATAAATTATCGAACCCAGCGCTATGAACGCGAAGGGCTTTTCGATGAGAAAATTTTCGGTCCTTCCAAAGACTGGGAATGTTATTGCGGAAAATATAAACGAATTCGCTATAAAGGAATTGTATGCGACAAGTGCGGAGTAGAAGTTACTCGTTCGATTGTTCGAAGAGAAAGAATGGGACATATCAAACTCGCTGTACCAGTTTCTCACATTTGGTTTTTGCGCGGAGTGCCTTCCAAAATTGGTTTGGCGCTAGGTATAGGCGTGCAAGATTTGGAAAAGATTGTTTATTTTTCTAGCTATATTGTTTTGAATGTGGACGAAAACGAAAGAGAAAAAACATTGATGCAACTTGATCAAGAATTTAAAAATAAGCAAAAAGAAATAGTGAAAAATTTCTCGGCTGATACCAAAGAAGGTTTGGAAAAGCAAGAGGAGTTGAAAAATATTTACCGTTCTTCTAAGGAAGAATTGAAAAATTTACATAAACTGCAAATAATTTCCGAAATAGATTATTTCAACTTATCTACAAAATACGCCCAAGTTTTTTCTGCTTCAATCGGAGCGGAAGCGATTAGAAATATTCTTTGTGGCATGGAAGTGAAACAGGAAATAGAAAAACTTAAAAAAAGTTTGCAAGAAGACGAAAATCAAGACAAAACGAAAATACTTAAAAGAATAAAATTATTTCAAGGATTTTTGAAAGCTGGTATGCAATTGGAATGGATGCTTCCAACAATTATTCCTGTAATTCCACCGGACCTTCGTCCAATGGTGGCCTTGGATGGTGGACGCTACGCGACGAGTGATCTAAATGATCTTTATCGAAGAATTATCAACCGTAATAATCGTTTGAAAAAATTGATTGAAATTGGGGCGCCGGAAGTGATCACGCGAAATGAAAAAAGAATGCTTCAGGAAGCAGTGGATGCTCTTTTTGACAATAGCGCTAGGCGTTCTCAAGTGAGTGTGGCAGCTTCGACCGGTCAAAGAAGACCACTGCGATCTTTAGCGGATACGCTCAAAGGTAAGCAAGGACGATTCCGTCAAAATCTTTTGGGAAAACGAGTAGACTATTCCGGACGAAGTGTAATTGTGGTTGGTCCGACTTTGAAATTGCACCAATGTGGATTGCCGAAAAAAATGGCTTTGGAACTTTTCAAACCATTCATTATCAATAAACTGATCGAAAGAGAGCTAGCTTACAATGTTAGAAGCGCCGGAAAAATGGTAGAAGGAGAAATGGAAGAAGCCTATGATATACTAGACGAAATAATTTCTCATCATTATGTATTACTCAATCGTGCTCCAACCTTGCATCGGCTTTCTATTCAAGCTTTTCAACCAATTTTGATTGAAGGAAAAGCCATTCAAATTCATCCGATGGTTTGCAGTGCTTTCAACGCTGACTTTGATGGTGACCAGATGGCGGTGCATGTTCCTCTCACTGACAAGGCGCGTTGGGAATCAAAAAATTTGATGCTTTCTTCACAAAATCTTTTGAAGCCGGCCAGTGGAGAACCGATTACCACGCCGACTTTGGATATGGTTTTGGGTTGTTATTATATTACGCATATAGTTTCTGGTACTAAAGGTGAAGGAAAAATATTTTCCAATTTTGATGAAGCGATTTTAGCCAATGAACTTGGGCAAGTGGATGTACGAGCCAAGATAAAAGTCAGACATGAAAAAGAAATGCTAGAAACTTCCATAGGAAGGATAAAATTAAATTTAATTATTCCTAAAGAAATTGGTTTTATCAATCAGGAAATGACCAAAAAAGAATTGAAACTTTTAGTGGCGAAAGTTTTGGAAGTTTGTGGGCGTGAAACGGCGACTATTTTTGTGGATAAAATAAAAGATTTAGGATTTAGCTCTGTTACTAAATCAGGAATCAGTTGGGGAATGGATGATTTGGTGATTCCGGAAAATAAAAAAGAGATAATAAAAAAAGGCGAAGAAAAAGTGGAAATAATCAAAAAGCAATATAATATGGGGCTTTTGACTGAAGAGGAAAGAAAAAATAAAGTGATTGAAATTTGGAATGATGCTAAAAATCAAATTACCGATGCGGTTCGCGCTTCTATTGATAAGGAAGGTCCAGTTTATTCTATGGTTTATTCTAAAGCCAGAGGTTCTGAATCAGTGGTAGTGCAGATGGCGGGAATGAAGGGACTGATGGCGGGACCAACGGGAGAAACTATTGAATTACCGGTCAAGAGTTGTTTCAAAGAAGGTTTGAATGTTTTGGAATATTTTATTTCTACTCACGGAGCGAGAAAAGGTATGGCGGACACGGCCCTTCGAACGGCTACTGCTGGTTATCTAACTCGAAGACTAGTAGATGTGGCACAAGACATTATCGTTCGAGAAGAAGATTGTAAAGATAAAATCGGAGTTTATCTTTTCCGAGAAGATTCAGACAGAATTGGTCAAGGTTTTGCCAGCCGAATAATTGGTCGGGTGCTCACAGAAGATGTAGCTGATCCTAAGACGGGAGAAATTATTGCGGAAAAAGGCAATATGATAACCAAAGAGCAAGGAGAAAAAATTGATAAGTTGGCGATTGCTAAAGTAAAAATCAGAACGGTAGTTACTTGCAAAACTTCGCGAGGAGTTTGCCAGAAATGTTACGGCACCGATTTGGGACGAGGAAATTTGGTGGAAATTGGACAAGCAGTGGGAATTGTGGCAGCTCAAGCCATTGGCGAACCAGGGACCCAGCTTACTATGCGGACTTTCCATATCGGAGGTATTGCCGGATCTGACATTACCCAAGGGCTTCCCCGCGTGGAAGAAATTTTTGAAGCCAGACCGCCTAAGGGTGAAGCGATTATCTCGGAAGTTGATGGTAAAGTACTTTCTGTGGAAAAACTGGATAAAAATTTTGTGATTAAAATTGAAGCGCAGGATAAACAAAAAACTATCAAAGAATATCAAATACCTTCCGGTAGTACGCTCAAAATTTCCGAAGGAGAATTGGTAGGCAAGGGTTCTCAATTGTCTGAAGGACATATTGATTTGAAAAAACTTTACAAAACAATGGGTTGGGAAGAAGTGTACCGCTATATCATTCGCGAAATTCAGGAAGTTTATGCGGCGCAGGGTGAAGGAATTAATGACAAACACATTGAAGTGATTGTCCGTCAAATGTTCAGCCGGATATTGATAATCAAAGAAGGCGATTCCGTTTTTTCTGTTGGAGATATAATTGAACAGGATGAATTTTCGGAAGCCAATGAAGAAATCAAAAAAACTGATGGAGAAAAAGCCATTGGCGATAAGATGCTTTTAGGCATCACCAAGGTGGCGCTTTCGACTGACAGTTTCCTTTCTGCCGCTTCTTTCCAAGAAACTGCTCGCGTTCTCATCAACGCTGCCTCACAAGGCAAGCAAGACAAACTCCGCGGTCTCAAAGAAAATGTGATCATCGGAAAACTAATCCCAGCTGGAACGGGATACAGGAAATAAATTATTTTGTAGAATACAAAAAACGCTTTGGGAAATCCGAGGCGTTTTTTGACTTTTAGTGCCAAAATAGGCTACAATTGAATTATGGAAAATTTGCAAGAAAAATTAGCGTATGAATGGATAACAGCAGAAGCTGGCAATGTTGATGTTGCTAGTGATTTTTACTGTGCGACGAGAGATATTTTTGAGGCAAGAAATGATAAAATGCCGGATTATCTAATTGAAAAAGGAATGGATGATGGTTTGGCATATATGATTTATTCAATGGCGGGAGAGTTGGGGAATAATTCTTTTGATCATAATTTAGGCAATTGGCCAGATATTCCAGGGATTTTTTATGCTTATAATTATGACGGCGAAAAAGGATTTTTGATGATGGCGGACAGAGGGATCGGTGTTTGGAATAGTTTGAAAAAAGCAGTGCCTGATTTGAAAAGCGATTGCGAAGCACTTGAGCTGGCTTTTACTAAAAAAATTTCCAGCAGAATTTTGGAAAATAGAGGCAACGGATTGAAATTTGTGAAAAATAATATTTTTGATAAAAATCTTTTTATGGAATTTAGAACTGGAAACGCCAAAGTTTCACTTAATCATGAAATGAAAATAATTGAGACCGACGAAGATATAAAAGGATGTTTGATAATATTAAAATTCTAAAAAATTTATGAAAATTGAAATTCAAAAATTCGGAGACAAATTGGTTTCTCGTCCAGCTGGTCGTGAAGCGTTTTTAGCGATGGAATCTTATTTATTGAATGATTTACCAGCAGATGAATTAATTGAAATCGATTTTTCTGGCGTGAAAGCTCTGACGCCATCTTGGGCGGATGAAGTGGTCACAAAAATCGCCGAAAAATTCAAAAATGTGAAACTACTTAACACCGAGAATGAAACTGTTCAAGCGACGCTGAAAACCTTGCGGGAATATTCGGATTTGAAGATATAAAACACAAGAAAACGCCTTGGAAAATCCGAGGCGTTTTTTGATTTCTCCTAGAGCGAAGCTTTAAGAAAGGGTATATTTTTTTGATTTGACGATTGTTGTCGGGAGGGTATAATAAAAAGATGATAGCTAGGTCACTGAAAAATTAAAATTTTTTCGAAATTAAACTCGGACCCTGAATTTCCTTGCCAAAAATTTCCCTCAATCAAAGGCTACCAAAGGAAATTTTTGGAGGAAATTCGGATTCTCAAACAAGA
>Ga0210051_1001148_pt1 | contig 26698 bp, 26 predicted proteins | sample CryGey092014_all_FD_185464 | JGI IMG/M metagenome (GOLD analysis project Ga0210051, IMG submission 185464) | Groundwater microbial communities from aquifer - Crystal Geyser CG23_combo_of_CG06-09_8/20/14_all (SPAdes) (version 2) | ecosystem: Environmental > Aquatic > Deep subsurface > Groundwater...
TATTCGCTTGAAACATGTTTTACGCTGATAACGGTTGACTGGATTACAAAAATATCCGCGCCCGCTTCCTGGGCAATCTTCCCGAATTTCTCCGCATCCTGAGGAATAGCGCTTACCACAGCCGTGCCTTTTTTGGTTTTTATCTCTTTAATCCTTTTGGCAACAAGCTTTTCCTGCACGGGTTTCAGATAAAGGGACTGGACTAATTTTGTGGCTTCTTCCGGGTTTGCTTTAGCTATTTTTTCAAACACTTCTCCCGGATGCTCATAGCGCGTCTGCACGCCGTTCAGGTTCAGAACCGCTATGCCGCCAAGCCTGGACATTTCTATCGCGAACTTAACGTCCACTACCCCGTCCATAGCAGCGGCAAGGATAGGGACATTATATCTCTTGCCTGCAAGCTCCCAGCCGATATCCACCTCTTTGGGGTTTATCGTAACAGGGCCTGGGACAAGGGCTATTTCGTCAAAACCATAACATCTTCTCGCTTTTCTGCCTCTTCCAACCCATTCGCCCATTTTACCCTCCAATTTTGAACCCCCTCACCCTATCCCTCTCCCCCAAAGGGGGAAAGGGAAGGGTGAGGGGAAAATTTGATGTATGATACAACAAATAAACCGCAAAGTCAATAGGCCATTCTATTGCTTGGCACCAGCGAGACATCCAGCACGCTGATCCTGAAGAGGAGATGTTTCCAGAAGATGTTCCGCTCTTCTCTTTCCAAAATAACGTCTTTAACTTCGTGGAATAACTCGATAGCCCTTTGCGAATGTTCTGCGGAAATTTTGTGGCTTGAAAAACGCGCTTCCAAAAATCCTTCTGTCAAAGCGCGCATAGGCTCAGGCCTTGCATTAATAAGTAGTGGGCGGCCGCCCCCTGCAATTAAATCATTATAAAATTCTCTGTAAGCCATATAGTCAAATTTTGGCATTCCATAAATTTTAAAACCCCTGCACAATGTGGCATACAATTCTTTTATAAATTCTTTCGGGTTATTCCTGAACATCTCCGCTAATTTCTGCGACCTTATAAAAATCCTGATTGAAAAAACCGCAAGGGCCAGCACCAGAAGCCATAACAATAAAATAATAATATAAAATAAAAATCCTTTTTTCTCCTTTGGCTTGACAGGCTGGGTTATTTTTACATTCACGTCATTGCTGAATGCGCCCATGTAAGTTGCCGATATCTGGACACGGCCCTCTTCTTTAGGCGTTATCTTCCCGTCTTTATCTATAGAGGCCTTTGCCGTGCCTGTGACCTTCCAGTCAACAAGCTTTGTGGCAGGAATAATAGAACCGTCAGCCAGTTTAATTTCCGCGGCAAGACTGGCCTGCTGATCAAGCGGCAGTTCGCTTTTATCTGTCTTTATCGTAAGAGATTCTATTTTGAAAGCATTGATATCTTTATTGAAATCTCTTGCCTTGAATCTCTCTGTTTTTTCCTCCTTCTTTTCCTTCGGCTCTTCTTTTTTCATTTTGTTTTTTTCCGCGTCTTCTCCTTTTCTGTCCTGAGGTTCTTTCTTTTTGATCTTATTTCCGCTTGTCTCCCTTTTTTTAGTGTCATCGTCTGCTAACTGTTCTTTTTTAACTTTGGCGTCTTTTATTGTCCTGTCTGCAAACTGCAATAATTTCAAAAGCGGCACCCTTTCAGGCAAACCCAGAAGCGCAGATGGTATCCATGATAAAGAAAGATTATTGAATCTCGGGACAGCCGGATATGCAAGCGCAGATAATATAATAACAATGGAAAACATGATAGCGCCAACCTTTATCTGATGCCATAAACCCATTACCTCCTCCCTGTCTCCCACGATTATGGAACCGCGATTCTGCTTTTCACATACCAGATCCAGCCTCATCGCGAAAATCAATATAAATAAAAAAACAGTTAAATATAAAACGAAAACGGTTTCTTTTTCGAGGGCCAGGCTTACCGAAGAGATTAAAAGGGCCGCGGAAATAAACTGGACCATGCTATAGCTTTTTTGAGTTTTAAGCCCAAACGTCTGGAAAAGGCTGAGCCAAACAAGAGCGGTCGAAAAAATCCTGAGTAAATTTTCAAAGCTTATCTCTGTTTCGTATAACCTGCTCAGGACTACCACCACGCTGGCGAGCGAAAGCATTCCTATAAAAGTATCTATGTGCAGCGGCCTGGAATTCCTGATATACCAGCTGAACGAAAATCCGCCCATGCTTCCCAAAACCAAAAACGCCGTTATGACAGGGCCCACTGTTTTCTGAATGCTTAAAATCCCTATGATTATGAGCACCAGATTTGCAAAATGAAAATATAGATAATCTCTATTCATATATGTTAATCGCGGAAATACGCAGAACGTAACGCGGAATTACGCTGAAATAAATATTGATTTCCGCGTTTTTCTGCGTCCCGCCAAAGAAACAGTGGCTGGCTTCCGCGTAGTTCAGCGGGTTTATGCTGTCTCAAACATCTTCTCGAGCTTGTCTCCTTTGGAAATCCTGTAAACATGCGCCTCAAGCCCTGCGAGGGCTTCGTCAAATTGCTTCGCGCCTTCAGCGTCAAGATATTCGCTTTCTTCGGTATGGCCGAATGTTGAACCGGCCAGCGCGATAACTATAAGCTTTATGCCTTTTATCCTGAATTGCACAAGGCTTGAAAGAGCGTCCATGTCATTATCAAGCATTATGGTAATAAGCGTAGAGCTATAAGGCGTAACAAAACTTGCTTCTTCGAGCGTCTGGCTTAAAGTGTAAATTCCTTCCGAGCGCGCGCCTGCCAGGTATTCTAATATTTTATACGCGTGAGACTCGCCTTTTCCGAAAGGCACTGTCATCACCTCTTTTGTATATCCTATTAACTGCACAAACGCCCCGTTATCCATGAGAAACTTCGCGATTGATCCTGCTATCTTTACGGCATACTCAAGAGTCGTTTCTCTGCCTGTTCCTATATCACTGCCTTTTTTAAGGTCTATGACTATTGTCGTTTCCTGGATCGCGTTGCGCTCAAATTGTTTTACTATCAATTTATTATGCCTCGCGGTAGAAGGCCAATGTATGCGGCTCATAGCGTCTCCGCGCTGATATTCCCTGACCCCGTAAAATTCATGGCTGTCCCCGCTTATCTTCGCTGTCTCAACGCCCATCCATGACACAGAACCGCTGGCAAGAGCAGGAAACGCAAATACCTTGAAAAGCGCGGGATAAACAATGACGTTTGATATTACCTTGAGCGTCTTTTTCATCCTGAAGAAACCAAGCGCGTCCTGCGAAATAATTTCAATAGGCCCGATATCCCATACGCCTCTCTTGTAACAGTCAATCGAATAATTAAAATTAATTTCCTCTCTGGCTTTAATATCAAGTATGAATAAAGAGGTTTTTTCTTTACCCGGCTCTGCTGCCGGGAAATAGTCAAGTATCTCAAAAAAAGACGAGCCTCTTGATAGATTATTGCGGATCTTCATTTTTATATTGAGCATCTCGTCTTCAAACGCGGTCTCCTGTGCCGCGCGCTGCACTTCTACATTTGGCATATTCAGGCGCATATGAAAATAAGACAGGACAAACATAACAAATGCTATGACAAAAAATATGTACACCATTGTTATGTCGGTATTCCAGGCAATGGCCAGGAGAATGATTACAGTTAAAAGGAGAGAAACGCCTCTGGAAGTCAGCATGTTATATAAAGTTATCTGAGGTTATCTGACGTTATCTGATGTTATCTGAGGTTGCATTTCCATGGTTTATATCTTTGTTTTTTTTGCAACATTAGATAACCTCTGACAACTTCAGACAACATCAAACAACCTGTTTTTACACCGGCACAGGAATCTTTTTTAATATATGATTAACTGTGTCTTTTGCGGTCAGGCCCCGCACTATGGAACGCGGCTGTAAAACAATCCTGTGTCTGAGAACAGGATAAGCCATATTCTTTATGTCATCAGGGATTACATAATCCCTCTTATCCAGAAACGCCAATGCCCTTGATGTGCGCATAAGCGCCAGGGAAGCCCTGGGGCTCGCTCCAAGCTTCACATCGCCCGGCATATTTCTAGAGGCAGAGATTATTTGCACTATATAATCCACTATTTTTTGATCTATATGAACTGATGCCGCGGCTTTTTGAACTTCGATTACATCCGCTATGCTTACAACGCTCTGCAGAGATGTTAAAGGGGACTCCTGAAAGTTTCTCGTTAATACACTAGCCTCTTCCTGGGTTGATGGATAACCTACGCCAAGCTGCATCAAAAACCTGTCCACCTGCGATTCAGGCAAAGGATATGTGCCGTGAAACTCTATCGGGTTCGCTGTGGCTATTACAAAAAACGGGGTCGGGAGCACTCTCATTATGCCGTCAATAGTCACCTTGAACTCCTGCATGGCTTCAAGAAGCGCTGACTGAGTCCTGGGCGTGGTGCGGTTTATTTCATCTGCCAGAACTATGTTCGCGAATATCGGGCCCTCATTGAATTCAAATTCCCCTGTCTTCTGGCTATAGATAGAAACGCCTGTAATATCTGATGGTAAAAGATCAGGCGTGAACTGGATTCTTTTAAATTTGCCGGCTATGGATTTCGCGAGGGCGTTCGAAAGCATTGTCTTCCCAAGCCCGGGCACGTCCTCCAGAAGCACGTGGCCGTTACTAATAAGGCCTACGACTACAAACTCTATAACCTCGCGCTTGCCTACTATTACTTTTGAAATATTGTCGATGAGTTTTTGAGGGATATCATGAAGATCTGCCATTTAGTCCTCCCAAATTTTGTGAAACAAAATTTGATCCCGAGCCCGCCATTGTTTCTGTGGCGGGCGAGGGGCTTTTTGTTTCAATATAGCATATTAATACGCTATTGTCAAAAAAATAAGGCGCAGCAATGTAGCTGCAGAGCTTGCTCGTCGGGGTAATCCCAAACAAATTTCTAATCAGACTGTGTCATAATGTAGTCGCCTGATTTATCAGGCACAAAATAGGTTGCCCAATCCCTCGACTTCGCTCGGGACAGGTAAATTGGGCAACTACAATATATTGTGTATTACAATTCAGCAGAGAGGATTACGACACAGTCTGAATGCAAATTTTGGGATTAAATTGCAATAAAAAAGCCTGCCAGCGATTTCTCGCCAGCAGGCTTATCTTTTTTTCCGCGCAGTTCCGCGATTGCTTTTAAAGTTCCGCGGGGTTCCGCGGTATTAATACATTCCGCCTCCTGGAGGCATTCCGCCCGGCATTCCGGCTCCGCCATGTCCAGGTCTATCTTCCTCAGGTATATCAGACACAAGGACCTCTGTCATCAATAAAAGCCCTGCAATGCCCGCCGCATTTTCAAGGGCTGTCCTTGACACCTTTGTAGGATCTATAATACCTGACGCCACCATATCCACATATTCGTCAGTTTCTGCATTATAACCTACATTCTGCTTCTCACTCTTTACTTTATTTACCACAACAGAACCTTCCATACCTGCGTTTTCTACTATCTGGCGGATAGGCTCTTCGAGGCTGCGTCTTATGATATTGACGCCTATCTTTTCGTCGCCTTCTAATTTTAAATCATCCAGCTTCGAAGCGCATCTTAAGAAAGCGACTCCGCCGCCAGGAACAATGCCTTCCTCTACGGCAGCCCTTGTCGCGTGAAGCGCGTCTTCAACTCTCGCTTTCTTTTCTTTCATCTCTGTTTCCGTAGAAGCGCCTACGTTAATAACAGCTACTCCGCCCGCGAGTTTAGCAAGGCGTTCCTGTAATTTTTCCTTGTCATAATCTGAGTCGGTTTCTTCTATCTGCCTCTTTATCTGGGAAATCCTGGCTTTGACATCGGCTGTCTTGCCTGCGCCTTCAACTATTGTAGTCTCTTCTTTTCCCACGGTAACTCTCTTTGCTTTTCCTAAATCATCCAGGCTTATATTCTCCATCTTTATGCCGAGGTCTTCCGTAATAGCCTTGCCGCCTGTGAGAATCGCTATGTCTTCTAACATTGCCTTGCGCCTGTCGCCGTAACCGGGCGCTTTTACCGCACAGCAATTAAGAGTCCCTCTTAATTTATTCACAACAAGTGTCGCAAGGGCTTCTCCTTCGACGTCCTCTGCAATTATGATAAGAGGCCTCCCTGAGTGCGCTATCTTTTCAAGTAATGGCAGCATATCCTTCATGCCCGAAATCTTTTTCTCATTAATAAGGATATAAGGGTCTTCTATTAGTGCTTCCATTCTTTCCGCGTCCGTTACAAAATAAGGAGAGAGATATCCCTGGTCAAACTGCATGCCTTCCACAACATCCAGTGTGGTGGCCATTGATTTTGCTTCTTCAACGGTTATAACTCCGTCTTTGCCTACCTTTTCCATTGCCTCTGCTATGAGCTCACCTATGGCAACATCATTGTTCGCGGCTATTGAAGCAACCTGGGAAATTTCTTTCTTATCCTTTATGGACTTGGACATTTTCTTTAAGTTTTCAACTACATTGATTACAGCCTTGTCAATCCCGCGCTTTAATGCGGTTGGGTTTGAACCTGCTGTAACGTTCTTCAGGCCTTCCTTATATATAGCCTGGGCAAGCACTGTGGCGGTAGTTGTTCCGTCTCCTGCCAGGTCGCTTGTTTTTTCAGCAACCTCTTTCACCATCTGCGCGCCCATGTTCTCGTATGGGCCTTTGAGCTCTATTTCCTTTGCAACACTGACTCCGTCTTTGGTGATTGTAGAGGAGCCAAATTTCTTTTCCAGAATAACATTTCTTCCTTTTGGGCCGAGCGTAGCCTTTACAGCTGCCGTAAGCTGGTCAATGCCCTTTGCCAGCTTCTGCCTGGCCTCTTCGCTAAATAATAACTGCTTTGCCATATCACTCCCCTCCTTTTTTTCCCTTCTAAGTTGACACTCTGACAATGTCAGAGTGTCAACTTCGTTACTTTATAATTGCTAAAATGTCTTCTTCCTTTAATATAAGGTACTCTTCATCCTTATAAGTAATTTCTGCGCCTGAGTACTTGCCAAAAAGCACTGTATCGCCTTTTTTGACCTCCATAGGTTCTATCTTGCCGTTTTCCAACATTTTACCCTTGCCTACACTCACAACCTCTCCTTTTTGAGGTTTTTCCTTGGCTGTATCCGGCAGAACAATGCCGCCCTTTGTCTTTTCTTCTGCTTCCAGCCTCTTTATGAGAACTCTGTCTCCTAAAGGTTGAATTGCCATATGACACCTCCTTGTTTTTTATCAGCACTCTGTTTAGAGGAGTGCTATTTATCGTAATGGAATACTATAATACTCAAATCCTGACTCTTGTCAAGCATTTTTTTAGTTTTACGAATTAAGCTCAAAAGAAATTATTACATTGAAGGTTATCTGATATTGATTCATACCCTGCGGAAATGCCGGGAAAGGACTTGCGTCTCTTACGCTATTTATAGCTATATCCCTTAACAATAAGTCTTTCGCTGATCTATTATCCATTATCATTATATGAAGAAGCTCTCCCTTGGAAGTTATAGTAAAAGACACAAAAACTTCCCCCTGACTCGCGCTTCCTTCTTTAATATAATTTCTGTCAGCGTAATATCTTATTTTTTCCCTGACCAACCTGTAATAGCCTATGTACGTGGCTTTTTTGCCGCTATCCGTCTCTTCATTAACAACCGCTTCGAATTTCCTGCCTTTACCCCCTATAACAGCGCGGCTGCCTGAACCGGAGCCTATTGTTTCAACGGTCGGCTCTTCTTTTCTAACATGTTCAGGCTTGGCCAAAGACCGCGGCGCCAAAGGCTGATTTACAATATCTTCTTTTGTCACCTCAGGCAATGCCTCAGGCAGTATGGGAGGAGGCAGCTGGTTAGAACCAATCCTTTGGCCTGCAAGCTTTTCAGGTTTTTTGGGAGGTTCTTTTTCTTCTAATTCCTCCGGTTTAAAATAAGTTACTTTTATAGGCTCGATAAAATATTTCTTTGGCACTACGCCTGTATATGGGGCGCTTAAAAATATGGCGAAATGCAAAAGCATTGAAATCAGGACAGCTAGCTGGAACGTTTTGTTCTCGTACATTTGTATCTATGATAGCAACCTGATAAAACTTTGTCAAATGTTTACCACTTATAAATTGCGCCGAGCTCAAAATTTCTCTCAGGTGCAGGGTAGTAAACCTTCTTGGTCGAGGCGCCCGTGCTTTTCGCTACATATTCTGAATATCTTTCACTAAAAATATTATTGATACCCGTGTAGATTTCCATGAAATCCTTCTTATAGGACAACTTGCCATCCAACACAAAATAGCTTTTAACTTTAGACAATTCATTATTTGTATCATTTATTGCATAACGATCTCCTATAAATCTACTTGCCAGAGAAATATCATAATTTTTAAAGCCTGCGCTTAGGCCGCTATTAAATTGCTGCCTCGGAACCATCGGTATGTCTTTATTGCTGTAAGCGCCTCCTCTGAATTTAGGTTCCGTATAAGTATAGTTGGTAAAGAACTCCAGTTTGTCTAAAAAAGAGATGTTTTTAAATTTCAACAAATCCGCTTTCATGCCCAGTTCTATGCCTTTCCGCCTGGTCTTCGGGTAATTTTCATTATTGCCAGGAGATACGGCAGGATTCAGATATATTTCATTGTCTATGTCTATCCAGTAAGGGGTCGCGCTAAGAATCAGGGTATCATGAAGATTGTGCTTGATACCCATTTCATACTGAATCCCCGTCTGCTGTTTAAGATTTGTATTTAAACCTCCTGTATATGTAGGAGGAAGCGCGGTGCTGTACCATTCGTCTGTGGCAAGAAATCTGAAAGTTTCCTGCACATCAAAATACATGTTAGAACCCTTAGCGTATTCATATTTCGCTCCACCGCTGAATACAGTCTCGCTGGGAGTCCTGGTTTCATACACAACGCTTGATTGCTTCTGGTCAAACCTATATTTGGCTCTTTGATGTCTCGCGCCGCCGTTTAAAAATAAATCCTCGAGTATTTCGTATTCTGAGTAATTGTAGAAACCGAGCTCTTCTTTATAAATAGTCAGATCGTCTGTATTGTTTTCAGAGCCTCTTATCGTGTGTTTTGTATCATAATAATCAATACCCGTTACAGCATTAAATGCCTTATCCGACATACCTTTATTATACGTATGTTTAAGGGTAATGCCCCGGCTATCTATCTTATACTTTGTACCGGTGGGCCATCCTCCATTATCGAACCATGAATATGCGTCTCTATTTCTATAAGAATAATCTATTGCAAATCTTCCTAAATCCGCACCATAGAACTGCGGTTTTGCGTCCATGGAGAGTTTTATATATCTATCCTTTGTTGAAGCAAAATCTGAAGCTTTTGATGAACCGCGCCTGCCATATTTATCTAATTCTGTCTGGTCATCCAGCCCTCCGGGCATTCCATAATCATCTTTATGCCACCCACCGCTTATGCCAAGCGATAGAAGATCTGCTGGGTCAAAATCAATCTTTGCGTTAATATCCTTTGAGAGCAGAGCGCTGTTGGCCCTATAACCTTCTGTCTCATAATATTTAGAATAAAGGTAATAGGAAATTTTATCTTCTGAACCCTGTACCTCAATATCATCCTGCCTTGTCTTGTAACTGCCCAACATAGTTCCAAGTCTGCCTGAAAATTTTCCTGTGCCTTTTTTTGTTATGATATTTATTACCCCGCCCACTGCATTGTCTCCGTATAGAACAGAACCTGCCCCTCTTAATACTTCTACCCTTTCGATAGACTCAACAGGTATCTGCAGCCAATCAGGACCTGACATGTCTATTGAATTCACCTTTCTACCGTCTATCAGAACAAGCACATTATTAACAACCGTATCCGCAAAACCCCTAATGTCAACCTTATTTGTTTTATCGCTGGAGTTATTATAGGCATTTATTCCGGCTTTCTGTTCCAAAACAGCTGAAACATTTCTCGCGCCGGAAGATTTAATTTCCCTGCTCCCTATAACAGTGACATTTGAAGTAGATTCATAATCATATTGCTCCATCCTCGTAGGCGTTACGACTATTTTCTCCAATTCGACATCTTCGCTTTTATCAGTATCCGCATAAACAAAACTTACGCTAATAATCATTACTGCCGCTACACCAAAAAATATCTTTTTCATCACACCCTCCCGTAAATAAAAAGGCCCTTGACGCGAAAATCGCATCAAGGGCTGCACCCTGGTTTACTTGGCCCTTTGCCGCCCGTCGCGGCAAAAAAATATATCAAATATATCGTAAGGTTTTCTGGCTTAAGGCTTATTGCTGTAAGTTTACACTCTGACATTGTCAGAGTGTAAACTTAACTGTCTACTCTCTGCGCCTTCTCGTCCCGAACCCGCCATTGTTTCTGTGGCGGGCGAGGGGCAATGGCTTATCGCAGATTTCGCTCCTATTACAGCAGCGGGGCTGCGCTGAATTTACATCAGCTTCCCTTATACAATATAATATCATTTATTCAGTTTTATCTTTTATATAACAATTATCGGTTCGTGTCAACTTTTATTTTTTTACCAGAAATACATGCGGGCGAGAAGTGAGAGGATTTTCCTTGACTATCACGACTGTCTTATAAACCTCTTCTATTATTTTATAATTCAGGACTTCGCCCGGGGCGCCTTTTCTTTTTATCGCTCCGTTATCCATCAGGATCAGCTTATCGCAATAATCCGACGCCAGGTTTAAATCGTGAAGTATGGCCGCTATGGTCAAGCCTGCCTCTCTGTTAAGCCTCCTCAATAATTCGAATATCTGAACCTGATGGTTTATGTCCAGATGAGTGGTCGGCTCATCCAGAAATAAAATCTTCGGCTCCTGGCTAAGCGCCTTCGCGATAATTACCTTCTGCCTTTCGCCTCCGCTCAACTCGTCTATAAATCTGTCTTTTAAGTTAAGGCCGCCCACAAATTCCAAAGCCCCTAAAGCAATCTTCAAATCTTTCGGAGATTCAAAACCAAACCTATTTATATAAGGTATACGGCCCATTAAAACCACGTCTATCACCCTGAACGGAAACATAAACGCTGTATCCTGCGGCACCACGGCCATGATAACAGCCAATTCCTTCAAAGGCACATCAGCCAAATTTTTCCCTTCCAGAAATATCTCTCCGCTAAAAGGCTTTATCAACTTTGTAGCGGTTCTCAAAAGAGTTGTTTTCCCGCTTCCGTTAGGCCCTATTATACCCGCGAAATCTCCTTTTTCTATATTAAAAGAGATATCTTTTAATATTTCTAAATTATTATAACCTGCTGAGACATTTGAAAAATAAAGCATTATCTAAAATACGCCTTTCTGGATTTTTTTAACACGTAAATAAAAAACGGCACACCTATGAAAGACGTTATTACGCCTATGGGTATTTCTTTAGGCGCCAGCATGGTCTTCGAAAATATATCGCATAACAATAGAAACGCGGCGCCCATTAAAACACTTGCCGGCAATAACATCCTGTGATCAGGACCAACAAGCCTTCTGGCTATATGAGGCATCATAAGCCCTGCAAAACCTATTATCCCGCAGATAGAAACCGTCAGGCTTGTGATAAGAGTTGCTACTAAAAGAAGCGTTATTTTCACCTTTTCTATGTCTATCCCCAGATGCATTGCCTCTTCTTCTCCGAGGGATATGGCATTGAGTTCTCTTGAAAACATGTATGAAATTAAAACCCCTGCGCAGGATACCAGAGCCAAGGTTAAGACAGGGGCTATTTTATAGACCTGCAGATTTCCGAGAAGCCACCAGACTACGGAATGGATGTTTTCGCTGGATGAATTTGAAACAAAAAACATCAGGATACTTGAAAGAAAGCCGTTCACGATTATACCCGCTATTATCATATTTTCCGGAGACATGCGGCCTTCTATCTTCGCAAGTTTATAAACAAGAAATATTGTGATAATCCCGCCTATAAATGCGGCAACGCTGACGCCAATACTCAATGAAATAAACAAAAGGCCTATGACAGCTCCTAATCCTGCGCCTGAGGATACGCCCAGGACATAAGGTTCTGCCAGGGGATTTCTCAAAACAGCCTGCAATATCACTCCCGCCAGGCTCAAACACGCGCCCGCAGATATTGCTAATAATGCCCTGAGCAGTCTTAGTTTTAATATCTCAAAAAACGCAGGTTCTAATATTCTATTAGCGGAGATATTCACAGTCCCTATAAAGATATTCAATATAAAAAGTCCTATTATTAAGCAAAAAAATAAAACGATTAAAACTTTTCCCTGGTTTATTTTACCCATCGCATATACCTCTAGTTGACAAACTGACATTCAGACTGTGTCATAATGTAGCCGCCTGATTTATCAGGCACAAAATAGGCTGCCCAATCCCTCGACTTCGCTCGGGACAGGTAAATTGGGCAGCTACAATATATTGTGTATTATAATTCAGCAGAGAGGATTACGACACAGTCTGATTGTCAGAATGTCAACTTAGAAACAGTATTTAATATCTCTCTCAGCTGTTCAATCGCCTCTACAGACCTTGGGCCAGGCCTAAGAAATATATCCGGGTCCAAATCTCTGTAAATCATCTTGTTCCGCACAGCATTTATTGAACTAGAAAAGCTGACATTCCGCGAAAACCCTAACACTAAAATTATATCCGGATTCCTGTCTATCAACGCCTCGTAACTAAATATGCCGGCATCGTCCTTTATGTCCGATGCTATATTTTTACCGCCCGCCAATCTGATAACATCGCTTATGAAAGAAGATACCGTTATAAGCGGGTCATCAAATAACTGAACAAAGACCTTCGGTTCTGCGCTTCTTTTATTTTTGGAAACATTTTCTATCCTAACTTGCATGTCTTTTATGAGATCTTCCGCATTTCTTTCTTTATTAAAAATCATTCCGAGCTTTCTGATGTCGCCATACAACCCTTCCATTTTTTTCGGAGAAATCTTTATAACCTTTATGCCCAGGCTGTTGAAATAATCCTCCCTGGCCCTGCCCAGCCCAGAATTTACCAGAATATAATCCGGTTTTAATAAAATTATCCTTTCTATATTCGGATTATTAAAGGCGCCGAGCCGCTCTATGTTCTTTGCTTCTTCAGGATAATTGGAAAAATCGTCGACGCCTACAATTGAACTGCCAAGGCCAAGGCTGAATAAAATCTCGGTCGTATTGGGAGCGAGAGAAATTATCCTGGGGGTGGGCTCTGCCTTGCCCTCCAATGCTAAAAATAAAAGAAAAATAAAAACTAACACCTTCTTCATGAATGGTTCTCGACTCCCCGCCACAGAAACAATGGCGGGCCGCTCGAACAATATTCTTCGAGCAAAGTCGAGAAGAATATTGTTCAGTTTAAATTTAATATTCTATGCCGCGCCGGGCGTTCACGCGCTGTCTGAACGGATGTTTCTTGTCTATCATTATAGTTACGTAATCCGCGAATTGCTCGATATCAGATATGTCGCCTCTCCCTGTAAAAACCAGCTCCACGTCCTTTGGGGCCTTTTTAATCAGCTCTAAAAAATCTTTTTTTTCCGCAAATCCCTGGTCTAAAACATTTATTATTTCGTCCAGTATGACCATATTATATCTTTTGCTAAAAATCGCCTTTTTTGCCTCAGTCATTGCCTTTTTAATAGATTTTTTGACATCTGCCCCCGCGTTAAACATGGGATGCGATTGCTCATATTTTACTATCTTTAAGTTTTTTATTTTCTTTGCAGAAATTTCCTCTCCTGTTACAAGCGATTTTGGTTTCAGGAATTGGAAGATAATAACCTTTAACCCCTGGCCGCTCGCCCGCATAGCAAGGCCGAAACTCGAAGTAGTCTTACCCTTACCATTTCCGGTATAAATATGTATCATATTTTAATAGGGACAGCGGCCATTTTTGTCATATTTTATTTTCTAACTTTAAAAAAACTAAAAAATGGCCGCTGTCCCTATTTTCGTAAGCGCGGTCACTATGACAGCTGCTATAATAACCCCGGCTGAAACTGCTATAAAAGCGGGTATGAAGCGCATGCGTAAAAGCGAGGCGATTATAGCCCCTGTCCACGCCCCTGTACCAGGCAAAGGCACTGCTACGAATAACATCAGCCCTATTGCCTCATATTTTTCCACAATACCCGCATGAGTATTGGCCCTTTTAAAAAGCCATGCAAAAAATTTCTGCATATATTCAGCCTTGCTGAGTTTCTTAGAAACAGGTGTTAATAAAAAATATATAGGCGCTATCGGCAGGATATTCCCTAATACTGAAAAGAAAAATGTAGTTTTAACACTTTGTTTTAATATCAACAGGCCTATAGGAATAGCTGCCCTCAATTCTGTAACAGGCAATGCGCCGAGTAATAGAATTACAGCCTTGGGAGAAAATCCAAAAGAAGTAAAAAAATTAAATATCCTTTCTTGCATCATTATCCTTCCGCCCGTATTTGCCAATCAATGGAACAAATACGCATCCGCAGATTCTTTTTTCCAACACCTCTCCTTTGGCTGTTTTTTCTATGATTAAAAGTTCCTGGCTGATTCTCGGGCCGACAGGCATGACAAGTTTGCCAGGGGATTTCAGCTGTTTTATAAGAGGCTCCGGCACAAATTCTGCGCTGGCTGAAACAACAATCTTATCAAAAGGCGCAAATTCCTCCCAGCCCATTGTACCGTCGCCGCTAGTGAGCGTAATATTTTTATAGCCCATCTCTTCCAAAACCGTCATAGCCTTTTCTGTTAAATTCTTTAACCGTTCTACTGAAAACACCTGATTTGCCAGCTCAGCAAGTATCGCTGCCTGATAACCGGAACCAGTCCCTATCTCAAGGATCCTGTCGCTCTTTTTAATATCCAGGAGCTGCACCATAAGCGCTACTATGTAAGGCTGAGATATGGTCTGCTCGTTTTCTATTGGTAATGGGAAATCGCTGTAGGCGTCTTTATAAAATTCAGGGCCTGTAAATTTGTGGCGGGGGACTTTTCCAAAAATATCTAGGACCAGCTTGTCTTTAATGTCCCGGCCTGATAATTGATCAATGACCATCTTCCGCCGCATCTCGCCAAAATCATTTTCGCGTATATTCATTGATAATAAATTTTATGAATCTGAAGGTATCCAAAAATGGGTTTATCTGGCTGGTTTCACCTTCATATATGGATTTTATGTTTACGCAAGAGATCTTTAAGCCCCTGCGCCTGGCTTCCGTAAGCATCTCTGATTCTATCTCATACTTCGTAGTATTCAGATTCATTTTCTCTATGCCTTTTCTGGATATAAGCCTGTAGCCGCACTGAGAATCTTCAACTTTTTCCACGATAAGGAGAGATATCACAAAGGACATGATAAAATTAGTGCACCGCCTTATAAAAGGCATCTTCATGGGGTCATGAAGCCTGTTCCCTAAAATCAGGTCAGCTCCTGATTTTTTATACTCCTCAATAAATTTATCGATATCATCAATGCTGTGCTGGCCGTCCCCGTCCATTGTAATAGCAGCTTCGCAGTTGTTTTCCATGGCATATTTCAGGCCTTCGCGTATAGAGCGGCCTTTGCCTGTATTCTTCGCGTACGCTATAATCTCCGCCCCGAACTTATTGGCTTCCATTATCGTATTATCCCTGGAGCCGTCGTCAACAACAATAACTCTAAAACCTCTTTTGTCCAGCGCGCCTACAATAGAGCCTATGGTCTTCGCTTCGTTATATGCAGGAATTACTATGAAAATATTCATTGATATTCATTGCAGGGGAGGGTTTCAAACCCTCCCCTGCAGTTATAGCACCAGGGCGTCAACAGGCGCCTCCCAAAACTTTCTGAATATAAGCCATTGATCAGGATATGCGCTTATGTTTTTCTCCATAACAGAAACAAATTTTTTAGAGGCATCTTTTATAATTTCATCCTTATCCATTCCAGGGGTTTCTTTCAACTCTATCGGAGTATCGAATATGAGTTTATAGTTAAAAGAGTTCCGCCTCACAAGCATCCCCGGGATAATGGGCGAATTTGTTTTCAGGCTAAACATGGCCGGGCCTTTCGGGATGCTCGCAGGCATGCCGAAAAAATCCATAACTATCCCGTTATTTGTAAAGTCCCTGTCACCCACAAGTGCCAGCAGGCCCTTTTTCCGCAAGACCGATATACAGCGTTTCATGCTATAATCTATCGGTATCACCTTCAGGCCTTTTTCTTCGCGTTGTTTTATGAAAAAATCATTTATATTTTTGTGCTTATGGTTCAGGACGACAGCGCTTATGTCGTATCCAAGCATGGCCATGGCAACGCCTCCCATCTCCCAATTTCCGATATGGCACGTCAGGATAATCCCGCCTTTATCTCGCTTCAAAACTCCGTCTACATTTTCAATGCCCTCCACCTTTATTCTTTTTTTTACATCCTCAACGCTCAGATTTGACATCCTGAAAAAATCCACCAGATACAGTCCGAAATTCCTGAATACCCGCCGGGCGAGCTTCTGGCATTCTCTATCATCCTTCTTTGTTATGATGCCGAGGTTTTGTGCAACCGATGCCCTGTCTTTTGTTGAAAAGAAATACTGGACGTCGGCGGCTCTTTTCGCGAGGCTGTAGGCAAGCTTTAAAGGTAAAATATTTGCCAGGAAATAACCTATTCTGTATAAAATATAAAAAAACATTTTTAAGTTAGGAGTAGCGAAGCAAAGCTTCGCGCAAAACTATTAAATTATTTAATCGCGCTAAGTATAAGCTGCGCGATATCCATTGCTGAGTCCGGTTTCTTTATTAAATCCGCTTTCTTACGCATCTCGTCTAACTTCACGCTATTTGAGAATAATTCCTGCACAATGACCGCCACGTCATCACCGTCTTCTGCCCTCAGCGCAACGCCCTGCTGTAAAAGAAAATCCGTATTCTTTGTTTCCTGCCCCGGTATAGGGTGAATTATAATCATGGGCAGGTTTTTCGCCAGCGCTTCAGAGGTTGTCAGCCCGCCCGGTTTGGTTATTATGAGATCTGAGGCCTCTGTTAATTCATGCACATTCTCTGCCATGCCGAAGACTAACATTTTTTTCTTATACCTTTTCAGCCTTTTGGTCAATGTCTTCTGAAGCCGCTTGTTGATGCCGCAAACCACAATGACCTGAAAATCAAAGGTTACGCGCTCTAACGCATCCAGCATTTTCTCAACAGGGCCCAGGCCCTGGCTCCCGCCCATTATAAGAACAGTCCGCTTGCGGCTATCCAGGCCCAATTTTTTGCATATCTCTGCTTTCCCGTAGTTTATACTGAATTTCGGGTCGATTGGTATGCCAAAAACCCTTATCTTTGCGCCCGCCACTCCGTTTCTCATAAAATGATTTCTGCTGGCTTCCGACGGAACTATGTAATAATCAACATTGTCAAATATCCAGTATGAGTGAGGGGCGTGATCGGTCAGGACACCGAAAAGCGGGAGGTCCAAGCCCAGGTACTTTTTGTAATCGGCTACCATGCCGCATGGAAACGCCTGGGTGCACACAACAGCGTCAGGCTTAAACTCATCCTGAATCAGGACTTTTAATTTTTTAGAGTTAGATCTGTGAATGGCGTTCCTCAGGCCCTGCACGCTTTTTAGCACCTTGGGATTATCATAAAGATACTCCCACACTTCTGGATTATTCTTTATAACGCTCATGTATGTCCTATTGATTAACTTCTCCAGGATAGGATTAGTGTAGGCAAAACCATTTATGTTCATTGTGATTATGCCCGGGGAAAGCGTTTTTAACGCGCTTTCAATCGCAAGGCTTGCCCTGTAATGCCCTGAATTTGAAGTTATATACATCAAAAGGACTCTTTTATGGCTATACATTATTTTTTAAAAAATGTTCTATGCGCTGAGCCGCTTCTTTAAGATTGTCCATGTCGGAGGCGTAAGCTATTCTTATATGGCCTTCTCCCTGCGGACCAAACGCAGTGCCCGGCACTACCGCGACCTTTTCTTTGGATAACAGTCCCTTTGCGAAATCCACGGAACCCATGCCTGTATTTTTAATTGAGGGAAAAACGTAAAAAGTCCCTTCGGGCATAGCGCAGTAAAGCCCTATCTCGTTAAGTTTTGACACGATAAACTCCCTGCGCCTTTTGTATTCTCTTTTCATCTCTAGCGCGGATTTGGCAGAGCCTCTCAGCGCCTCTATTGCGCCCAGCTGGCCCATTACAGGCGCGCACAACATCGTGTATTGATGGATCTTTGTCATTGCGCTTATTATTTCTTCCGGGCCGCACGCGTAACCCACTCTCCACCCTGTCATCGCAAATGTCTTTGAAAAACCATTCAGATATATTGTCCTCTGTTTCATGCCCGGCAATGCAGCCAGAGGTGTATGCGGAAAATCATAGGTAAGCTCGTCATATATCTCGTCGCTTATAACAATCAGGTCGTTGTCTATAAAAACCCTGGAAAGGGCCATGAGCTCTTTTTTTGGATAGGAAACACCTGTCGGGTTCGCGGGATAATTCAGGACAATTGCCTTCACGCCTTTTGAAATATATTTCTTAAGGAGTTTGGGCGTTAATTTAAAATTGTCGGATTCGCTTGTCTTTACCGTTATAACCTTCCCCCCCGCCAGTTCGCTGACAGGATCGTACGATACGTAAGAAGGGTCAGGGATAAGTATTTTATCCCCGTGGTTTAAAATAGCCCTTAAAGCAAGATCAACCGCTTCGCTGACTCCCGTAGTAATAAGAATATTATGGTCAGGGTTATAAGAAAGAGAAAATTTATTTTTCAGGTACCTGGATATAGCAAACCTCAGCTCATACAAGCCTTTATTGGATGTGTAAGAAGTATAACCTTTCTCCAGGGAGAACATGGCTGACTCGCATATATTCCAGGGCGTTACAAAATCAGGCTCTCCCACGCCAAGAGAAATAACGTCCTTCATGCCTATCACGAGATCAAAAAATTCCCTTATGCCTGACGGCTTTATTTTTTCAACTACTTTAGAAATTTTCATATTGATACAATCCTTTTCTTCTCGACTCTGCTATCTTAGTATGCTCTCATGACCGCTCGAAGAATATTAATAAGACTAACTAATACTGTTCGAGCGGACTACTCGACTATACGCGCAAGCCCAGTCGAGAACTTAACCAATTAAAATGATATTGCTATGCGGTTATTCCGCTCTATGCGTTTCAATATATCCCCGTCTGCTTTGTATCTCTTGAGGATAAAGTGTGTGACAGTGCTGTTGACATTATCTATCGTGGCAAGCCTTTCGGAGACAAAGCTGCTGACTTCCTGGATATCTTTGCCTTCGACAACCAGCAAAAGATCGTAAGCACCCGACAAAAGGGAACAGCTGACGACCTCGGGAAACCTGTATATCCTCTCAGCTATATGGTCAAAACCATGGCCTCTTTGAGGGGCGACCCTTACCTCTATCAGCGCCCTCACCTTTTGTACGCCATCTTTTAATATGTCCGTGTTCAGGACTGTTTTATATTTAACTATTACGCCTTCTTTTTCGTACTTCTTAATCGCGTTTTTTACAACGCTGACGCTTTTCTTGAGCATCCTGGCTATCTCTCCAGGGGTTGTCCTTGCGTCTTTTTCCAAAATCTCCAGTATCTCTTTCATTTTCCCCTCCGGTTTATTCTACTATCGCCAACACTTCTCCTACCTTAACAGTATCACCCTCATGAGCCGCTATCTTTTTTAAAACTCCTGAGAATTTGCAAGGCACGTTGAACGCCGCCTTATCAGTGGCCATCTCAACTATCTCGTCGCCTTCTTTGATGCTGTCCCCTTCTTTAAAATGCCAGAAAGAAACAACTGCCTCATTAACTCCTTCCGCCAGCTCAGGTAATTTTAATTCAGCCACAGTTACCTCCTATATCTTCTCGACTCGCGGAGTTTATCCCGAGCGAAGCCGAGGGACTCGCTCGAAGAATATTGTTCGAGCGGCCCGCCATTGTTTCTGTGGCGGGGAGTCGAGAACTCATACGAACTTCTGACAAACGGGCCGCAGTAATATTTTTTAAACCCCGCTTCCTTCGCCCATTTTGAAAATTTATCAAATTCTCCGGGTTCCAAAAATTCTTCCACTTCCAGACAGCCGGCATCCGGTTTTAAATACTGCCCGATAGTAATAATATCGCAATCCGCTTTTCTGAGATCTCCCATTGCGCCCAGAATCTCTTCTCTAAGCTCGCCGAGGCCCGCCATAATTCCGCTTTTCGTAGTTATGCCGCCATCCAGCTCTTTAGCGTATCTGAGCACCTCCAAAGAACGATTATAATCCGATTCAGGCCGAACCTTACCATAAAGCCTTGGCACGGTTTCTATATTATGCGACAAAACGTCAGGCCTCGCGGATACAACCTTTTCAATTGAACTTTTATTTCCAAGAAAATCCGGAACCAGCGCCTCTATTTTCAATCCCCTGCCTGTACTTTTTAATGTATTTATGCAATCTGCGAAGCAGCTCGCGCCTCCGTCAGCCAAATCGTCCCTTGTAACAGAAGTAATTACTACATTTTTAACACCCAGCTTTTCAACCGCTTCTTTAATCTTCAGTGGCTCTTCCTTATCCGGAGCTTTTAATTCTAATCTGTTTTTTTCTACGGCGCAGAACCTGCAGGAACGGGTGCAGATTTTTCCGAGTATCAGAAATGTGCACCTTTTAGCTGAAAAACAATCGTGTACATTGGGACAGCGGGCGGCCTGGCATACTGTATTGAGCCCGAGCTTGGAAATAAGCTCTCTTGTCCCTCTAAAATTTTCATTCCCTCTTACAGACTGCCTCAGCCAGTAAGGGAACCTCTTCAAATGACTCTCTGAGCCTGCGTTTTGCGTCTTCAATATCTAATTCTTCCTTCAGCAAATTTTCCAGCGAAGTTATATTGACTCCATCTATGCCGCAAGGTTTTATAAACGAAAAAGGCCGCAGATCCGGGTTTATGTTTATTGCCATGCCGTGATACGTGACCCATTTTTTCACGCCTATGCCTATCGAAGCGATTTTAGCGCCTTTAACCCAGACCCCTCTCATGCCGGGCACTGTCCCGGCTTCTACGCCATATTTACTTAAAAAATTTATTCCCACATCTTCCAGAAATCTTAAAAAACCGTGTATGTCTCTTGCCTTGTTTTCTAATTTAAAAATCGGATAAGCGACTAATTGGCCTGGGCCGTGATACGTAATATCCCCGCCCCTGTCAATATCTAAAACTTCTATGCCAAGGCCGGCTAAAAATTTGCCGGCCCTCAGTAAATGCCTGGCCGAGCCTTTCCTGCCTATTGTTATAACACTCTTATGCTCTGTAATAATCAGGGTGTTTTCGCATGCGCCGCCAGCCACCTTGCTTCTAATTTCGCACTGCGCCTTATATGCCTCTTTATAATCGCTTAATCCTAAATCAATATATTGCATCTCAAATAAGGTTACACTATGACAATGTTAGAGTGTAACCTTAGTTAGGCACGGGTTTGGCCGGAACCGAAAATTACGTATTTATAAATGCAGAGTTCCTCAAGCGCCATAGGGCCGCGGCAGTGAATCTTGTCCGTGCTTATGCCTATCTCAGCGCCCATGCCGAATTGATATCCGTCCGTAAACCTCGTGGACGCGTTATGATAGACGCAAGCGGAATCCACTTCTTTTAAGAATTTATCCGCGGCCAGCTTATTTTTAGTGACAATCGCATCTGAATGCCTTGAGCCGTATTTATTTATATGACTGATCGCCTCATCCACGCTTTTTACCACCTTGATTGCCAAAATCAAATCCAGATATTCTTCATACCAGTCTTTCTCAACAGCTTTCTTTATGCCCTTCAGGATCTTCAGCGTCCAGGAGCAGCCTCTGAGCTCTACGCCTTTATCGTCCAAAACCCCGGCTGCCTGGGGCAGAAATTTACGCGCTATGTCCTTATGGACCAGCATCTTTTCTATGGCATTGCAGACCCCTGGACGCTGGACTTTCGCGTTGAGCATGATGTCCATGGCCATTTTAAAATCAGCGTCTTTATCAATGTATAAATGACAGACGCCTTTATAATGCTTTATAACCGGAATCGATGAATTTTCCGCAACGTATCTTATAAGGCCTTCTCCGCCTCTGGGGATAACCACGTCTACGAGGCTGTCCTGTTTTAATAAAATCTCCACTGCTTTTCTATCAGCCGTATCAATCATCGTAATGGCTGATTCAGGTATATTAAATTCCCGGAGGCCCTTCGTAATCACGCCGTGAATCGCCCTGTTGGAATTTATGGCTTCGCTCCCTCCTCTCAGAACGCACGCATTGCCTGATTTAAGGCAGAGGCCCGCGCAATCGCTCGTTACGTTAGGCCTTGATTCATATATAATTCCTATAACACCTATCGGCACAGAAATCTTTTTTATGATAAGCCCGTTGGGCCTTTTCCATTGCCTGAGCATCTTACCGGCCGGATCCTTTAAAGACACGACCTGTTTTAAAGAATCCGCCATTTCCTTTACGCGTCTTTCCGTAAGGGTAAGCCTGTCCACAAGAGATTCTGAAAGGCCGATTTCATTCGCTAATGCCACATCTTTTGAATTTTCCGATAAAAGATATTTTGTATTTTTCAAAAGAGCTGAAGCCATCTTAGACAAAGCCGCGTCTTTTTCTTTGGCGCTGACTTTAGCAAGGCAGAAAGAAGCTTCCTTTGCCCCTTTTAATAATTTAATAACTTTATTCTTGAGCTGCATTTTAATTTCCTAACCATATCAATATAAGGTTACACTCTGACATTGTCATAGTGTAACCTTATTTATAAAATCACCCGGTTTATGGCCTTGTCGTAAAAATCCCTGCCTGTTATCTTGTTCTTATAAGCCTGAAAAAGAGTGCCTGCCTTTTCTCCGTTCACGATCTTTAAAAGTATATCCTTTTCTCTTCCGTTAGCTATGACGCAATCTATGCCTGATTTAACGGCTATCTTCGCGGCATCTAATTTTGTCTTCATTCCTCCGCGGGAACATTCTTTATCAGTACCGGCCGCCATTTTCTCAATGTCTGCGTGTATGTCTTTTACGACTCCGGCTACGGTTTTCTTATCGTCTATATATAAACCCTCGACATCCGTAAGCATAATCAATAAATCAGCTGAGACAAGGCTTGCGACTAGAGCCGAGAGCTTGTCATTATCTCCGAACTTTATTTCATCCACGGAGACCGTATCGTTTTCGTTTATGACAGGCACTGCCTTTTTGCTTAAAAGCACATGCAAAGTATTTTCCGCGTTCAAATACCTGCGTTTTTCTCTTATATCTTCCCACGTCAAGAGTATCTGAGCGGCGTGAAAACCGTTTTTCTTGAAATGCTCCTCGTATGTTTTCATGAGATATCCCTGGCCCAGCGCCGCGCAGGCCTGCTGTTCAGGCAGGCTCTTAGGCCTCTTTTTCATGCCCAATAGGCCCATGCCTGCCGCGATAGCTCCGGAAGAAACTATTATCACCTGACGGCCTTCCTTGAATAAAGCCGCTACCTGCCTGGCAAAATTCTTTATCCATCTCTCGTCAAGCCGTAGGGGGGAGCCGCGGCCGCCCCCTGCGCGCGTCAGGACGCTCGCGCCTACCTTTATAACTATTCGCTTTGCTTTCTTTATCTTTTCGCGTTCCATATGCCCTGAAAATAGGGACAGGTTCATTTTTACCATTTCTTATTTTATCTAAAAATGAACCTGTCCCTATTTTCTTATTTTCCTATACACCGCTTCCAATAATTCTTTTATCCCTTCGCCTGTGACGCAGGATATCGGATAAACTGTTTTCCTCACTTTTTTCTTAAACGCTTTCAAATTTTCTTTTGCTTCAGGTATATCCATTTTATTTACCGCAATGACCTGAGGCCTTTTCACCAGTTCCGGATTATAAAGTTTTAACTCATTATTTATGGACTTAAAATCATCTGCCGGGTCCCTGCAGTCAACGCCGGCCATATCTATCATGTGTATGAGAACTCTCGTGCGCTCGACGTGGCGCAAAAAATCATCCCCAAGCCCTCTGCCGGCATGGGCGCCTTCTATAAGGCCAGGTATATCGCAGATAATAAAGCTTCTTTCTCCATCCATCCTCACAACGCCAAGTACAGGGGCCTTTGTAGTAAACGGATAGCTGGCTATTTTTGATTTAGCTTTTGATATACGTGAAATCAGGCTCGATTTTCCAGCGTTCGGATAGCCGATTATACCCACGTCAGCTATTAATTTCAGCTCCATGGTTATTTCTTTTTCTTCGCCGGGATCTCCTGCCGTAGCCTGCCTGAACTTGGAATTACCATGGCCGCCTGAGCCGCCTTTTATGAGAATTACCGACTGGCCGCTTTCTTTCAAATCGCAATACGTGATGTCCTCGTATCGATCTTTTATAATGGTGCCCAAAGGAAGCCTTATAATACAGTCAGCCGCATTCGCCCCTTTTCTGTTATTGCCTGAGCCGTTTGAACCCTTGCCCGCCCTGAAATGCCTGCGGAAATAAAAATCCATGAGGGTCTGGACATTCTTGTCGGCTATCAGGACTATGTCTCCGCCCTTGCCGCCGTCCCCGCCGTCCTGCCTTCTTTTAAGGCCTTTTATTTTGCAAAAGCTATTGGACCCTTCTCCGCCGTCTCCGGCCTTTACAAAAATACTTGCGCGGTCTATGAACATTTAAATTACGTTAACCTTGCGGTATCCGAATTTTACGGTTCCGGCCTTGAGGGCAAACAGGGTATTATCCTTGCCCATGCCCACTCCGATGCCGGGAAAAAACTTAGTGCCATTCTGCTTGATAATAATATTTCCGGCAGTCACGGCCTCGCCTCCGTAATGTTTTATACCGCGCCTCTGACCATTTGAATCTTTTCCGTTTTTTGAACTTCCTTGAGCTTTTGTATGAGCCATCTTATCCTCCTTGAGTCGCCTTGTTAATCGCGGAACCACGCAGAAGCCCGCCACCGTTTCTTTGGCGGGACGCGGAACTACGCTGAAACTCACGTATAATTTCCGCGTTGTTCCGCGTGGAGTTTACCCCGAGCTTGTCGAGGGGTTCCGCGTATTTCCGCGATAGCATGTTAGCTGACATTTATCTCTTTCACTTTAAGCACCACATACCCCTGCCTGTGGCCTATTTTCTTCTTGGAGCTCGCGTGCCTGCGCCTGTACTTAAAAGAGATTACCTTTTTGTCGCGCCTTTCCCCTAAGATATCACAGACCACGTGAGCGCCTTTTATGTAAGGGGTTCCTATGGTCGCATCCTTTTCATCCGAGATAAAAAGAACCTTGTCTATCTTTACCTCTTTTGCTTTGCCCAGGTTAAGCTTTTCAATCTCGATTGTGTCGTTTTTTGACACCTTGTACTGCTTTGAGCCTGTCTCAACTATCGCGTACATTTTATACCCCCCAGTATAATGTTAGCAGATAAGTTGACAAACTGACATTGTCAGAGTGTCAACTTATATCATTATTAAAAGTATTTATTATACAAAAAATAGCTCATTTTTCAATCCTAAAATTCTCTATATGCATCTCCGGCTCGGCTATTATGACTATCCTTGTCTTGTATAAAGATTCCAGCTTGGCTATGGCAGGCCTGTCTTCATTCAGCATGTAATTGGCGACCTCGGGGTGCACATACGAGCGGACTTCTTTCAATCTCATTTTTTCTATCTGTTTTTTTATAGCCCTTAAAACTTCTATCGCCATCGTGACGGCTGATTTAACAGATCCCCTGCCCTGGCAATAAGGACAATCCTTGTAAGAGACTTTTTTGACGCCCCTTCTTATCCTCTGCCTTGTTATCTCGACTATACCGAATTCGGACATCTTCAGCACGTTTATCTTTGCCCTGTCTTTTTTGAATAAATTTACAAGTAAATCAAATATCTCGAGGTTGTGTTTCTCTCTTATCATGTCTATAAAATCTATTATCACTATGCCGCCTATATCCCTCAACCGTATCTGCTTCGCGATTTCCGCAGCTGCCTCGCTGTTGACCTTAAAAGCCGTCTCCTCCATGTATTTCTTGTTAAAACTTCCGCTGTTCACGTCTATAGCAATAAGGCCCTCTGTTTCCTCAATAAATACATAACCGCCGCATTTAAGCGCTATCTTTTTATTGTAAAGCTTTTCCACTTCTTTCTCTATGCCTCGCGAATCAAATAGAGGCGTCTTCTCCTGGTAAAGCAATAGCTTTCTTTTCATGCTGGGCATTATATTATTCGCGAAATGCCTGAGTTTTTTATATTCTTCCCTGTCATCAACCAGCACCCTGGCCGCGTCCTCGGTAAATATATCCCTGAGGATCCTGAAGGTCAAAGAATACTCCTCGTTGACAAGGTTCGGCGCTTTTATCCTGGCCGAACGATTTTTTATGTTGCGCCACAATGCCGTCAGATATCTTATCTCGCGCTTAAAATCACCCTCGCTCTTTCCTACGCCAGCTGTCCGCACGATAAACCCCATGTTCAGGCCGGGCATTATCTTTTTAAGAATCTGGCGCAGACGTTCTCTTTCATTGCGGTCAGTTACCCTTTTGGAAATGCCCATGTGATGGTCAAAAGGCATCAGGACCACAAATCTCCCAGGTATCCCTACGTGCGTAGTGAGACGCGGGCCTTTATTGCCTATGGGCTCCTTGACTATCTGAACCAGAACCTCCTGGCCTTTTTTCACAAGTTTGTCTATGTCAGAAGGCTTGGGCCTAGGAATATGCCTTGGAGGTTGTCCCGCTGTTTCCAGTAAATCAAATTCCTGCATCGGCGCCATCATGTCTGTAACATATAAAAATCCGTTCCTGC
>Ga0210051_1001151_pt1 | contig 26670 bp, 21 predicted proteins | sample CryGey092014_all_FD_185464 | JGI IMG/M metagenome (GOLD analysis project Ga0210051, IMG submission 185464) | Groundwater microbial communities from aquifer - Crystal Geyser CG23_combo_of_CG06-09_8/20/14_all (SPAdes) (version 2) | ecosystem: Environmental > Aquatic > Deep subsurface > Groundwater...
ATTTATAAGGAGGAGAAAGAGATGATTACAGAAAAGTTGGCACATTTTGTAGCCGAAACAGGTGTGGATGGTATCCCACAGGATGCCCTTAATATTGCCCGGATGGGGATTACCGATTGTATAGGGGTGACCTTCCCAGGCTCATTGGAGCCACTTGGGAAGATAATGAGGGACTACGCCAGGAAGATGGGAGGGGTTAATGACTGTAGTATAATCGGCAGTGATTTGAAGACATCTCCATACCTGGCAGCTCTGGTTAATGGCACGATGGGGCATGCCCTGGACTATGACGATATGGGTGGCTTTGGACACCCATCGGTAGCCCTGGCGCCAGCGGTTTTAGCCATTGGGGAAAGCATAGGGACTTCAGGGAAGGATATTTTGGCTGCCTATGTTATCGGTTTTGAGGTGGCTAGCTGTCTCTGCGGACCGCTCATGATGAGCCACTATACACGGGGATGGCACAGTACAGACAATTTTGGCAGCTTAGGGGCGGCAGCAGCAGCAGCCTGGCTGCTGAAACTCAATGTACATCAGGTGAGGATGACATTGGGCATTGTCGCCTCTTTAGCTGGCGGGTTAAGGCAGAACTTCGGTACCATGACCAAGCCTCTTCATGCTGGGCAGGCTGCGGCCAATGGTATTCAGGCGGCCCTCTTAGCTCAGGCAGGCTTTACTGCTGATGAGAACATAATTGAAGCCCCGCTAGGTTTTGCAAAGGTATTCGGCCATGATGAGGAGGTTGATTGGGCAAAAGCCAGTGAGGGTCTGGGGAAGATTTTCAACATTACCTCCCCTACCTTCTCCGGGATTGCTATCAAGCCCTATCCCTCTTGTGGTGGAACCCATTGCAGTATCGATGCCGCCCTCTTTCTGAAGAAGGAGTATGGGCTGAAATCAGATGATATAGCCGAAGTAGAATTGGGCACTAATTCCTTTATGATAAACCGATTACTTATTCATCACCGTCCCAGGACAGGTTTAGAGGGAAAGTTCAGCCTGGAGTATACAGTGGCCAGAGCCCTTCATTCCGGTGAGGTTAAGCTCAAGCATTTGACTGATGAAGGGGTGAATGAACCCCCGGTGAAGAGCCTGATAGAACGGACGAAGTGGGTGGAAAAGTATCCTATGCCGGCTTTGGGACAACCACTCGAGGGGTTGGGCCCTCAATCGGTTACTGTAAAGCTCAAGGATGGTAAAGAATACTCCCATGAAGTGAACATATCTAAGGGATTACCTCAGAATCCATTAACCCCTGATCAGTTCAATGAAAAATATAAAGACTGTGCTTCCACCGTCCTGTCTAATGAGGGGGTGGAGAAATCGTTAGGTATGCTTTCAAACCTGACTGGGGTGAAGAACGTCAGAGAACTTATGGAGACTGTGACAAAGAAGTAAGAATGTTTGTAACTATTCAGGCACAAAGTGGCAAAGGCACATAGGCACAAAGCAGAGTGGAGCAAAGTCGTTTCGTTGTTTTTTCCTACTTTGTGCCTTTGGTACTCTGTGCCTTTGTGCCTACCTGAGTAGTCACAGTAGACTGAAACAAAGAGAGGAGATATTTATAATGGAATGGGATATAGGGCGTATAGCGACAAAAAGGGCAAGGCTTACACCGAATAAACCGGCTTTGATTTATGAGGATAGACCAGTTACTTATAAGGAGATTAACGATAACGCCAACCGTGTTGCCAATCTTCTGAAAGAAATGGGGGTCAAAAAGGGTGACAGAATTTCGGTGATGCTCTTAAACTGCCCCGAATTCCTCGAGGTTTACTTTGCGGCAGCCAAACTTGGGCTCATCTTTGTCCCGTTGAATTTCCGTCTGGTTGGGCCTGAGGTAGAGTATCAGCTTAACAACTGTGGCGCTCGTGTCTTTATGTTTCATGACAAGTTTACAGAGATGACCGGTTCCATTCGCTCCAGGATAAAGGTTGAAAAGGATAAATTCATTTTTGTAAAGAGAAGCGCTCAAGAAGAGACCCTAAGCTGTCCTGAATGGGCGGCGGGCTACCACGAAGTGATCGAGAAATACCCTGTTGATGAGCCACAGCCTGATAAGCCTGTCGACATGGATGATCCTCTGGCCATTATATATATATACATCAGGGACAATGGGAGCCCCTAAAGGAGCCCTTGTCTCTCACCTGCAGACCTATTTTAAGAACATTCAGATCATGATGTACATGGACATGAGGTCAGATGATATAATCCTGGCGCAGTTGCCTCTGTTTCATTCCGGAGGTATTTTTGTCACTGCCACGCCTGTTTTTTGGAGAGGCGCAACAATGATTTTGAGACAGGACTTTGATCCGGTAAGGTATGCCGAAGATATTGAAAGATACAGAGCCACTATTGTATTTTCTCTTACTACAATGTGGAGGTTTGTGCTCCAGGCAGGACGGCTCAATGAAGTCGATACAAGTAGTGTTCGAATTACATTCGGAGGAGGGGAAAGAACACCCCTCAGTTTGCTTGATGAACTGGCGCAAAAGGGGCTTTTTTTGCAGCAGGGGTTTGGTCAGACTGAAAACTCGGCGATGATGATGCTGCCCAAAGAAGATGTGGAAAGGAAGAAGGGTTCTATCGGGTTGCCAGGATTCTGCACCGAGGTCTGGATAGCGGACGATGAATGGAACAAACTTCCCCCCGGTCAAGTCGGCCGCATTGTATGCAAGGGACCTACCAGGATGAGCGGCTATTGGAATATGCCGGAGGAAACTGGAAAGGTGCTTGTAAACGAGGTGCTTGACACCGGCGACCTGGGTTATACGGATGAAGAAGGTTATTTTTATATAGTAGATCGGGCCAAGGATATGTATCGCAGCGGGGGTGAAAATGTGTATCCTGCTGAAACAGAGAAGGTTCTGGCTGACCATCCCAAGATCGCCAATGCAGCGATTATCGGTGTGCCTGATAAAAAATGGGGCGAGACCGGGAAGGCCTTTATTGTATTGAAGGAAGGGGAAACCATTACCCTAGAGGAGATAGGCGAGTATCTGGAGGGTAAAGTAGCCAAATATAAATATCCCACACACCTGGAATTCTTGAAGGAGTTTCCCATGACTACGAGTGGCAAGGTCAAGAAGGTCGAGTTGAAGAAAAGAGAAAGGGAAAGATTTGGCGAGCCGGAATAGAAGAGGTCAGTCTCTTGAGCCCATCTTTACACAAATATTCAGGGGGGGGGTCATTATGAACTCATTGAAAGAAGTTGAGGTAAATACCGCTAGGGATGCACTGGCATTGTTAAGCCGTATCATTTATAAAAACTATGGTGATGAGGTTCTGCCTCTTATTGGGGATGTGTGCCGCAGGTTGGGAAGGGCTATTGGAAACCAGATGAGAACAAATTTGGATTCCTTTGATCTCAAGAGTGTTGGCAGCGCCTTTTTGGAAGGCGCTAAACGGCGTAAAAGTCCGGTAACACTACTCGAACTCACAGAAAAAAGGCTTAGATGCAAAAACGAACGGTGTGCATTAGGCTTGGCCGGTGCCGGTCGTCCGATATGTGAGGCCATGATGAACATGGATAAAGGTATCTTCGAGGCGGCTACAGGGGAAGAAATTGACCTCTCTATCTTTAAGACAGTAGCTGCCGGTGATGAATGCTGTGATGTAATGTTTGCTTTAAAGGGCTAGTAACTATTCAGGTAGGCACAAAGGCACAGAGCACCAAAGGCACAAAGTAGGAAAAAACAACGAAACGACCCTGCTCCGCTCTGCTTTGTGCCTATGTGCCTTTGCCACTTTGTGCCTGAGTAGTTACAAGGGCTAGTACCAAAAGGAGGTGCTTTATGTCATTAGTCATCTATGAGAAGAAGGATAAAATCGCTTATATTACCCTGAATCGTCCTGAGAAGTTGAATGCCCTCAATCCTGAGCTTGTCAATGAGTTAGCGAAGACCTGGGTGAATTTCAGGGACGATGATGACGTGTGGGTGGGTGTCCTCACGGGCGCTGGGAAGGCATTTTGCGCCGGGGTTGATATTGTATCGGACGTGGAGATGTTGGAGGCAATGAAGGGCAATCCTCCGTCAAGGGTGATTTCTTGGGAGAAAGAGGCGCCTGTTTGGCGTGCATCTCCTGCAAGATATGATGTCTCGAAACCCATTATTGCGGCCATCAACGGATATTGTCTTGGTGGAGGCTTGTGGCTGGCGTTGGAGAGCGATATAAGGATTGCCGTTGAGAGCGCTCAATTTGGGGTGCCGGAGCCGAGGTTGGGCATGCCGGCAACCTTTACTGCGCTTCTTCAGCGCTATATCCCCCGAGGGGTTGCCCATGAAATGCTCCTTACCACAGATAAAATCAGCGCTCAGAGGGCCTACGAGGTGGGGCTGGTGACCCGGATAGTTTCCGCTGAGCAGCTTCTCCCTACGGCAACGGAGATGGCTGAGAGTATCTGTCAAAATAGTCCTCTCGCAATAAGGGCAGTAAAAGAGCTGATTCGGAGAGGGGAGGATATGAGCCGCCCTGATGCCATGTCTCTAACAGACCATGTAACTCATAGCCTGATGCGCACTGAGGACATAATGGAGGGTTTTAAAGCCTTCGTGGAAAAGAGGCCACCTGCCTGGAAAGGGAGATAGCGCTTATTTTTGTAACTAATCAGGTAGGCACAGAGGCACAAAGAATAGTTCAGGTGGATAGGCTGAAGTTTAGGCTATAGACTATTAGCCTACTTCAGCCTTCAGCCTTCAGTCTAACAGTCTAAAAAAAGGAGGCTCTATGAAAAACAGGATCACCGAGATACTTGGTTCTCAATATCCCATTATCCTGGGGGCAATGCGTTTTATTACCCTTGCGAAAATGGCGGCAGCCATGTCCAACGCAGGGGGTTTTGGTTTAATAGCTGCCTCAGGGATGAAGGCAGAACCTTTGAGAAAACAGATCAGAAATGCCCGTGAATTGACGGACAACCCCCTCGGTATAAATATCCCTGTCTACAGACCCAATGCCTTTGAGGCCCTGGAGATAGCTATTGAAGAAGGGATAAAGACGATCACTACCTCGGCCGGTGATGCAGGTAAACTCATAAAGAGGATTAAAGAGGCAGGGATTAAGGTGTTGCACATGGCCCCTACAGTAGAGATGGCGAAGAAGGCAGAGGATGCAGGGGTAGATGCCGTTATTGCCGTGGGGACAGAGGCAGGCGGACATGTGGGCCGAGATGAAGTGAGTACACTGACACTCATTCCCCAGGTAGTAGATGCGGTCAAGATACCGGTGGTTGCGGCAGGCGGTATAGGTGATGCACGGGGTTGGGTGGCGGTGCACGCCCTTGGCGCTGAGGGGATACAGATGGGCACCCGTTTCCTTGCCACAGAGGAGTGCCCTGTCCCTGAGGTATATAAACAGGCAATTCTAGCTGCCAGGGACAATAGTACAATGATTGCGGCAAGAAAGGGTTTCCCTCTAAGAGCATTGAAGAATAAGGCTGTTATGGCGATTCGTGAAATGGAGGAAAAAGGTGCCGGACAGGAGGAAATCAACGCGTTCGTGGACAAACTGGGCAGTAAGCATAAAAACGATCCGGATTATATGCTTATGCCTGCGGGACAAGTTGCAGGATTGACAAAGGAGGTTACCACTATCGAGGAACTTATTAAGCGGATGGTTGAAGGGGCCAACAGGCCGTCTTTGGAGCTGGCTGGAGGCTTTGAGTAGGAGTGACTAATCATGTAGGCACAAAGGCACAGAGTACCAAAGGCACAAAGTAGGGAAAAACAACAAAACGACCTCACTCTGCTTTGTGCCTATGTGCCTTTGCCACTTTGTGCCTGAGTAAGTTACGAATAGGATATGGGGGTAAGTTATGGAATGGGAATTCGTTTTATTTGAGAAAGAGGATGGTATCGGCACAATTACCTTAAATAGACCTGAAAAATACAACGCCCTGGGTGGCAATATGCGACAGGAGATATTGGCAGCCCTTGAACTCGCCTGTTCTGATAGTGATGTGCGTGTGATAGTGATCACAGGGGCAGGAAAGGCGTTTTGCGTAGGGGGCGATATAGATGAATTTGTTTCCGGAACTACAAAGGCCCTTTCAAATATCGCTACCAGTGAACGGCCCGCCATGAGCAAGATCGTCCTCTTAATCAATTCTATTGAGAAGCCTGTCATTGCCGCTGTAAATGGGGCTGCAGCGGGTGGTGGATGCAACCTTGCCCTCTCGTGTGACATCCGTATTGCGAGTGAGCGTGCCAGATTTTCTCAGGCATTTGTGAAACGAGGGGTACATCCTGATTGGGGAGGTATCTGGTTTTTACCAAGGCTGGTTGGCTATGCCAAGGCGGCAGAATTGATTTTCACGGGAGACGTGATAGATGCTGAAGAAGCGCTTAGGATCGGCATTGTCAATAAAGTGGTGCCCCACGATAACCTCACTAACGCAACAAAAGAACTGGCCCAGAAAATGGCAAAGAATGCCCCGATACCAATAGCCCTGGCGAAGAGAGGTCTCCAGAATTTTTATAATATGGACATATCACAAGCCGTTGATTACGAAGTGATGACCATTGGGGTATGCTGGAATACTGAGGATCGAGTTGAGGGCATGAAGTCGTTTATAGAGAAACGTGAGCCAATTTTCAAAGGAAGGTAACTACTCAGGCACAAAGTGGCAAAGGCACATAGGCACAAAGCAGAGTGGGGTCGTTTCGTTGTTTTTTCCTACTTTGTGCCTTTGGTACTCTGTGCCTTTGTGCCTGCCTGAATAGTTACAAGGAAGATAATTAGAGGAGGGTAGAAGATGACAATTAGGGGACCACTCACCGGCATTAGAATCCTGGACCTATCACATGCCCATGCAGGGCCCTATGGGTCTCAGCTTTTGGGTGACCTGGGGGCAGAGGTATTAAAGATAGAGCCTCCAGGCAGGGGGGATATCGTTAGGGGGATTAATCCGAGCTTAAAGGGTGAGAGCTATTATACCCTGGCTCTCAATCGAAACAAGAAGAGCATTGCGCTGGATATGTATACTGAATCAGGCAAAGAGGCATTCTATGACCTGGTCAAAATATCTGATGTAGTGTTTGACAATTTTAGAGCCGGTGTCATTGAAAGATTGGGGATTGATTTTGAAACCTTGAAGAAGACGAATCCTAAAATTATCTCTTGTTCTATTACCGGATATGGTGTAGCCGGGCCATATAAGGATAGACCAGCTATCGATGATATGGTTCAAGGGATTGCAGGCTCATTAAGCCTTGCAGGGGAACCCGATGGCGGTCCACTTCGTCCTGGCATTGCAATTGCGGATCTTTCAGGAGGTTTTTTTGGTGCTATGGGTGTCGTTGTAGCCCTCTACGAAAGGCAGAAGACAGGCAAAGGAGTGAGAGTAGATGTAAACCTTTTAGAATCTACTATGTCGCTCATGTCCACCCACTTTCAGATGTTCTTTCTTTCCGGCAAGCCACCAAAACCTCAAGGAAAAAGGCATCCTGCTGCCCCTATAGGGGTGTTTCAGACACGGAATGGACATGTAACATTAGGTCTCTCATGGCCGGATATTGCCCATGTGCTCGGTAGAAGCTGGCTTCTAAACGATCCGAGGTTTGACACAATGGAAAAAAGACTGAAGTCTAAGAATGAATTGGAAAGTATCATGGAAGAGGCCCTCATTGAGAAGGATACGGAAGAATGGTTGGAGCTGTTTAAAGAGCATGACATAATTGGCGGACCTATAAACACACTGGACAAGGTAGAGAAAGACCCTCAGGTGATTTATAATGAGACCGTTATTCATATGGATCATCCGGTCTGCGGGCCGATCAGGGCTATTGCAACTCCTATACACATCAGGGATGGAATGGATGGTAGCCACGAGCCGCCGCCAACCCTTGGTCAACATACTGAAGAGGTATTGAAAATGGTTCTCGGGTATTCCGATGAAAAGATAAGGTCTATCCAAAAAGAAGCAGAGGGGCATGCTAAGGAATTGGCAAAGCATGTAAAGGAAAAAATATAAATCAGAATAGTGGTGGCGATATCCCATTAAAGTTTATGGAAAATTCAAAGCTCTCCTCATGGCGAATTCACTACGGATGGGTTGTAGTTGCCGGGGCATTCCTGGCTACTGCCGTCTCCGGTGGTCTCTTTTATAGCTTTGGCGTATTCTTTCAACCTCTTCAGGAGGAATTTGGCTGGACGCGGGCTACCACTGCATCGATAAACACCGTGTGGCTGATCAGCTTCGCGATCTCAGGCTATTTCATGGGTTGGTTGACCGATGTGCGTGGGCCGAGATTTGCCATGTTACTGGGTGCTGTACTCACGGGCACCGGTCTTTTCCTGACCAGCCGTGCCGCCTCCGTGGGACACTTCTATCTCACCTATGCCCTTACCGGCATTGGAACAGCCGCTACCTGGTCGCCACCCCTGGCGGTAGTACAGCGGTGGTTTGAGAGAAAGCGCGGACTGACACTGGGGATAGTTGCCTCCGGTGTGGGGGCAGGAACGATGGTCTTAAGCCCGCTATTGAGCTGGTTCATCACTTCTTATGGCTGGCGTGAGGCATACATTGGTCTGGGTGTGCTTTGCTTCGTGGCACTGACTCTAAGTGCCCTGGTTCTGATACAAAGTCCCCTGGAAAAAGGGATGTTGCCCTATGGCGCCGCGCCGCAGCGAATGACAGCCGCTATCCATAACTCAGAAAACCAGCAAGGAGAGGCTCCGGCCGATAAAGAGCACTGGAGGATAGGTGCTGCCGTCAGGACAAAAGCATTTTACTGCATATGGGGCATCTATGTACTCTCTCTGGTGCCACCCTATGTACTCTCGGCGCACATCGTTCGATTTGCTACTGACAGGGGTGTAACGGCACTGGCGGCGGCAAGCGCATTGGGGGCATTCGGGATCGGAGGCACCATCGCCCGCGTCGGCGGAGGAGCCCTTTCGGACGTGTTAGGATGGACCAAAGGTATCGCCCTCTTCTCCTTTCTCACTGCAGTACCTGTCTTTGTTTTAGTTTTAATAGGGACACCGGGGGCGGCTGTAATCTTCGTCATTATGCTCGCCCTGGGCGTTTTTTCCGGGGCCCGTGTACCACTGATTCCCGGCCTGTTGGGGTGCTATTTCGGTACGGACTATCTGGCCAGGCTGATCGCGATCACCCACGGGTTGGCTGTAATCTTCGCATCGGGTAGCCCCGCCCTCGCCGGTTTCATCTTCGATCGTACCGGTAGCTACGCTATCCCTTTCTATCTGGCAGGGTTCTGTGCTGTGGGTGCAGGTATTCTCGCTCTGCTGACACATCCCCCCAGGGTGATAGGGGCTATTCAAACAGAGGCAGAGGAGAATGCTAAAGAATTGGCAAAACATGTAAAGGCGAGGTTATAGTAACTACTTAGGTTCAAAGTTCCAGGGTTCAAGGTTCAAGGTTAGAAAGCAATGAAAATTGAACGTTTTTAAAGAAATCAAGGCAACCAACCGTGAACTGTGAACCGTGAACCTAACAACCTGAGTAGTTACCTTTAGCAATGGATAAAAAGAGGAATATCATAGATGAACTGGAAACAGACAGTATCTTCGGACAATGATTATATCTTTCGATACAGGATAGACGAAGCCAATAATAAAGAAGGCGGTAAGTGTAATTCAAGGCTGGATCTGGTAAAGAAACACCTGCAAAGTATCCTCGATATAGTAATCCCCTGTAGTGGAGATTCAGAAATCAGAATTGACGGGTTCAAGCTCATGAACGATAGAAGCCTCATACACGGGTTATATGATCAAGACAATGAAAGCGCTGCCTCATCGGGCAGGAAGATACTGGAAAGCCCTCTGTTTAGGGAAGCTATGCGGGAATCTGGCGGAGGGGAGAGGAACGGTCAAGGAAGCAGTTTCCGATCCATAAAAAATGCTGCCCTTTATGAGCCGACTGTCGAGTATATTCAACGGCTGCTGCAGGGTTTGTTGGATTTGGTAGAGCTGGAAAGTCATGGAAAGATAGTGAAAGTCGATGCCTTCAGGCTTAAAGACCTGTCCCAATGGGTTGAAGAGTCTTCCTGTGATCCCGCTGATATGTTGGGATATCTGGCAACAAGATGCAACTGCAACTGTGTTTTTTGTTATAACAAAGGATGCCCCCCATCTCTGGCACTTACTAACCCTTCTAAGTCTCCTGACGAAGAGTTCAGAGAGGTACAGACCCGCCTGAAATACTTTTATCCTGAGAAAAAGAAGAACTTATTCACAAGTCTGGGAAGCAGCTTTGAGGCATTCATTCATCCTCATTTCAGAGAGGTACTACAGGAAGTTCGTAAGAAGAGCGATAAACTTATCAGAATAACTACAAATGGTTCGACTCTGACAGAGGAGATGATTGATTACCTTTTGGGGTTTAATCCATTGCACCTGGATGTTGCCCTGCATAGTTCTTCAACTCATAGGAGGCAGAGGTTAATGCATGACAAAACCCCGGAGATCGCTATCAAATCTCTGCCTTTACTCAGGAAAGCTGGTATTCCCTACAACATAGTCATTGTGCCATGGCCTGACGGATCTCCGGAGGAGATGCTGGATGACATGGAGAAAACGATTGACTATGCTGATGAAAATGACGCCCATCTCGTAGAAATCAGCTTACCGGGGTACTCTAAGTACTTTTCAGAAAGGGAACTTTTCGACCACGACTTCACGTGGGAAGCGATTGCCAGGAAGGTAAAGGATATAAGGTATAAATATCAGGTTCCCATAGTAATCAGGCCTGCTATGTATGAGGAGAGACTGTTTTGTAATCAAAAGAACCTGCCGGAAGTTATCGGAATAGTGAAAGGCTCTCCTGGGTCTGACAGTAGCTTGCAACCAGGCGATATATTGACGAAGATAGGCAGCAATGTGATCCACAATAGACCACAGGCACGAACCCTTCTCTCCATTTTACAGAAGAATGAGATTGAATCTGTGGCAATAGAGGTCTTGAGGAAGGGTCGTACATTGGATCTCTTACTCAATTTAAACAAGACTTCATACCCATATTCGAGGGATATCGACACCCATCTCGGGATAATATTTATGGGCACAGGTCTTCGGGGAGGTTACCTGGAGTCATTAGAATACCTTATCGAAAAGAAAGGTGCCAAAAACATCCTCTTCCTTACGTCAATCCTTATTAAGCCATTGCTGGAAAAGGTGATGCTGGAATCCCCTTTCTTTAGAGGAAGGGCAATTGATATAAAGGTTGCTGTTCCTCCAAACCGATTTTTGGGGGGTAATATCTGTATGGGGGATTTATTAGTAGTCCAGGATTATATTGACTATATAAAAGATTATATTAACTCAACGGATGTAAAACCAGATTTGGTCGTAATCCCATCTTCGCCCTTCAATCTAAGTGGGTGGGGAAGGGACCTGACAGGAAGGGTATATATGGATATAGAAAGAGAAACCGAGGTACCAGTGGAGATACTTGAATGTCAGACTATCTATGATTAAAACTAGGCACAAAGGCACAGAGCACCAAAGGCACAAAGAGTAATTCAGTTACCAGTTATCGGTTAATTATTAACTGTAAACTGTTAACCGTAAACCGTATTTCTGAGGAGGTATTTTTTATGGAAAAAGAGAGGAAGATAAAGGTATTAATAGCAAAGCCCGGGCTTGACGGGCATGATAGAGGCGCAAAGGTTCTCTCCTTCGGGCTGAGAGACCAGGGTATGGAAGTAATCTATACCGGAAGGAGACAGTCAGCCCAACAGATTGTAAACTCTGCGCTGCAAGAGGATGTGGATGTTGTGGGGCTTAGCATCCTCTCCGGAGCCCATCTGACATTCTTCCCCAAGGTTATGGATCTTTTGAGGGAAAATGATGCTGGGGATATGTTAGTTATAGGTGGTGGCATTATACCCGAGGAGCACATTCCCATACTCAAGGAGAAAGGTGTTGCGGAAATTTTTGGTCCGGGTACTTTGATAAAGAAGATTGCGGAATACATCAAAGAGAACGTGCGTAAGGGAGTGTGAGAGATTCTGGTTGAAATATTTCAGGTCTAGGAGGAGGCAAAGGTATCATGGACAATAAAGATAAATTGAGTGAGATAAAAGAGAAGAGGAAGGAATGGGAGGAGAAGGTGTTGTTGCCTGCTGCCAAGAGGTTTGGTATAGAGAAAATGCCGACAGAATTCTATACGCCTTTGGATATAGCGGATTTTGACTTTGAGCGGGATGTTGGTTTTCCAGGGCAATATCCATTTACCCCATCAGCTTATCCAGTAAGTCTTGTGCCCCGAATTGAAAAAGGCGCAAAACCGGGGGGGTTGAAAAGGGCAGGGACATATTCCGGATATGGCACCGCGGAAGACACCAGGGATTATTATAAGTTAATGGCTAAGTTAAGATATACAGGAGGTCCGAACCTGGCATTGGATCTCCCTACCCAGTGCGGCTATGACTCGGATAATGAGACGGTCGAAGGGGAGGTAGGCAAGGTGGGGGTCGCGATAGATACCCTGAGGGATTTTGAGGTCATTTATGAGGCATTTACAGGAGAACAGGATCTGGACAGGATAGCCACAAACATAACAATCAATGCCGCTGCAAATATCCTGGTTGCCATGTATATCGCCCTGGCAGAAAAGAGGGGTATACCTATGGCAAAACTGAGGTGTACACCCCAGAATGACATACTAAAAGAGTTTGTTTCCAGGGGCACCTACATATTTCCTCCGAGACCTTCTATGAGGATGTTTCGAGACAGCGTGGTCTTCTTTACAGAGAACCTCCCCGGGATAAATATAACGAGTATCGGCGGGTATCATATTCGTGAAGGCGGGGCTACAAGAGAACAGGAGCTGGCCTTCAGTATGGCCATAGGGATTGCATATTTGCAGGAGGGTGTGAATGCAGGGGTCGATATTGATGCCTTTGCTCCAAAGTTTACCTTTAACGGGTTCGGGGGAAGCATGCAGTTTTTCAAGGAGATCGCCTTTCAGAGGGCATCTCGCCGTATGTGGGCAAAGATCCTTAAGGAGAGGTTTGGCGCGAAGAAAGAGGACAGTATGAGGATCAGATGTCCTCTCTCAGCTCATATCGGTTGCGGCAGCACCACCAAGCAGCGAGCCCTGAACAACCTTTCCCGTTCTGTGGTAGGGGCAATAGCTGGAGTTCTCTCCGGAGGTCCACCAATGGCATTTCCACCATATGATGAGCCAATGGGGTTGGGCTGGAGTCTGGAGGCAAGGCAACTGGCTGAGGATGCAACGAGGATTCTCATGTATGAGACAGGGATGTGCGATGTCATTGATCCACTGGCCGGGTCTTATTATGTGGAGTCGTTGACCAATGAGATAGAGGAGGCAGCATGGGAAGAACTGAAAAAAGTCGAAGGGATAGGTGGCGCTGTGGCTGCTATTGAGAACGGGTATATGCAACGCTCGATTGCAAAGAGCGCTGCCGAGCGTCAGTCCAGGATAGAGAAAAGAGAGGACCTTATAGTTGGGGTGAACTGTTTCACAGAGGAGTATGAGCTGGATGTAACCACCAGCAAGATGGTTGAGCATCCGTATTCTGAAGAGAAGAGATACGAGGCCGAGAAACAGCAGAAGGCCAACCTGGCAGAAGTTAAGCGTACGAGGAACAACAGGGAGGTTACGAGGCTTCTGAAAGAATTGGAGAGTGCTGCCAAAAAGGAAGATGAGAACCTGATGCCCCTTTTCATTGATCTGGCAAAGGAGTATGCGACCCTTCAAGAACAGTGTGATGTCTTGAGAGGTGTGTTTGGTGAGTGGCAGTTGGATACGTTTGTCTGAGATGAGGTAACCGTTCACGGGTTACAGTTATCGGTTCACGGTTGAAAAAACAGAAGGTAGAGGAGAATTATGGGGTCATCAGTTGAAATCAATATCCAAAATGCTTCAATCGTTATATAATAACAGCGGGCTTAAGCCTGCTGTTGTAATTACTGTGAACTGTGAACCGACAACCGTAAACGGTTACAAGATGAGATAGGGAGGTAGACTTATCATGGACAATAAAGATAAATTGACTGAGATAAAAGAAAAGAGGAAGGAATGGGAGGAGAAGGTATTGATGCCCTCAGCCAGGAGGTTTGGTATAGAAAAAAGGCCGACAGAATTCCATACGCCTTTAGACATACCGGACTTTGATTTCTTACGGGATGTGGGTTTCCCTGGGCAATATCCATTGACGGCAGCCTCTTATCCGGTAAATCTTGTGCCAAGACTTGAAAAAGGCGCAAAGCCTGGGGGGTTGAGAAGGGCAGGAACATATTCCGGATATGGAACCGCGGAAGACACCAGGGATTACTACAGATTAATGGCGAAATTAATGTATACAGGCGGGCCCAACCTGGCGTTAGATCTTCCTACCCAGTGCGGCTATGATTCGGATAATGAGATAGTTGAAGGAGAGATAGGTAAGGTGGGTGTGGCAGTAGACACCTTGCGGGATTTTGAGGTTATATTTGAGGCATTCACAGGCAATCTGGATCTGGACAAGATCGCTACAAACATGACGATAAATGCCCCTGCAAATATCCTGGTTGCCATGTATGTAGCTCTTGCAGAAAAGAGGGGTGTATCACTGGCAAAGTTGAAGGGTACCCCCCAGAATGACATACTAAAGGAGTTTATTTCTCGCGGTACCTACATATTTCCTCCGAGGCCTTCTATGAGAATGTTTCGGGACAGTGTGGTCTTCTTTACGGAGAGTCTTCCAGCGATGAATATAAACGGCTTTGGCGGTGCTCATATCCGTGAGGGAGGAGCTACGAGAGAGCAGGAGCTGGCCTTTACCATGGCAAACGGGATCGCTTATTTGCAGGAAGGGATAAATGCAGGGCTCGATATTGATGCCTTTGCCCCCAGGTTTTCCTTTGTAGGTTTTGGTGGTAGTATGGAGTTTTTCAAGGAGATCGCTTTTCACAGGGCATCTCGCCGCATGTGGGCTAAAATTCTCAAGGAAAGATTCGGCGCAAAGAAATCCGAAAGCATGAGGATCCGGAGCTCATACACAGCCTACAGTGGTATCAGCACCACTACTAAACAACGGGCACTGAACAACCTTACCCGCTCAGTAGTAGGCGCAGTAGCCGGTGTTCTTTCGGGAGGGCCACCATTGGCTTTCCCACCATATGATGAACCGATGGGGTTGGGTTGGAGTTTGGAGGCAAGGCAGCTTGCTGAGGATGCAACGAGAATACTCATGTATGAGACGGGGATGTGCGATGTTATAGACCCTCTGGCCGGGTCTTATTATGTGGAGTCATTGACCAACGAGATAGAGGATGCTGCATGGAAGGAAATAGAAAAGGTCGAGAGTATGGGTGGCGCTGTGGCTTCTATTGAGAACGGGTATATGCAACGCTCGATTGCAAAGAGCGCTGCTGAACGTCAGTCCAGGATAGAGAAAAGAGAAGATATCATAGTTGGAGTGAACTGTTTTACAGAGGAATACGAGCTGGATGTGACCACCAGCAAGATGGTTGAGCATCCGTATTCTGAAGAGAAGAGGTATGATGCCGAGAAAAAGCAGAAGGCTAACCTTGCTGAAGTCAAACGTACTAGGAACAACAGGGAGGTAACCAGGCTTCTTCGAGAGTTGGAAAGGGCTGCCAAAAAGGAAGATGAGAACCTGATGCCTCTTTTTGTCAATCTGGCAAGGGAATACGCTACCCTTCAAGAACAGTGTGATGTTTTGAGAGGCGTATTTGGTGAGTGGCAGATGGATTCGTTTGTTTAGAATACATGTAACTATTCAGGTAGGCACAAAGGCACAGAGCACCAAAGGCACAAAGTAGGAAAAAACAACGAAACGACCCTGCTCCACTCTGCTTTGTGCCTATGTGCCTTTGCCACTTTGTGCCTGAGTAGTTACGAATTAATGACAAGCATTTTTTAAGGAGATAAGAGATGGCAGGTTCTGATACCAGTATCACTCAAGAGAATCAAGATAATTATGGGTGGATAATCCTGGGCATTTTAACTATGGCCCAGTTGGTTATGTCCATGGGCGCTTATACATGGGGACCACTGGCCCCGGTTCTTAGAGATGAATTTAACCTCAGCCGGGCCCAGATTGGAACTATTACCTCAGCGCTGTATTTCGCATCGGTTATAATAGCCATACCTTCCGGAATAGCCGTAGATAAGTTGGGCGCCCGGATTATGCTCATTATCAGTCTGATTATAATGGGGATACCTTTTGCTATTATGGCGCTGGCAAAAAGTTATCTGTTTTTCATAGTTTTTGCTGCAGTTAGCGGTCTGGGCTATGGAGTCATAAACCAGCTTTCAACCAAAGGTATCATGTACTGGTTTTCTACCAGGTTCAGGGCCACCGCGATGGGGATAAAACAGACAGGGGTTACTCTAGGGGGGGCAATTATTGCTGTTTTACTCCCTGCCCTGACTGTGGCATATAGCTGGAGGTTGGGAGTTTTGGTGGTTGGTATATTGATGCTGGCAATGGCCTTTTTGTCCTTGATATTTTATAAGGAGCGTCCTGCTCTCCCCGCCGAAGGGGCATCCGATGTGGCACCTACATCGAAAAAAGACCAAAAAAAAGGGTCCCTGCTAAAGGTAATGTCAAATCCTGTTCTTCTTATATTGTGTTTGATAACACCGCTAATGGCATTTGGGCAAACCGGTATTGCCTCGTTTCTTGTGCTTTACCTGGAGGAGGATTTAAACTTTTCAGTGGGGCTTGCCGGAGGTTGTCTGACTGTTGCAATGATAGCCGGAACAGTCGGCAGGATTGGTTGGGGTATCATTAGTGATCGGTTATTTGCCGGGGACAGAATAATACCGATAATCATCTTATCGGTTATCGCTTTCATCGGTGCACTTGGAACGGCTTTCTTATCAAAGGGTTTTCCCGTCTGGCTGCCTTTCTTCTGGTCAATTCTAATGGGAGGTACTTTTATAGGTTGGAACGCTGTTTTGATAACCCTGGCCGCAGAGCTGGCAGGCAAGGAACTGGCTGGATCAATCATGGGTATTCTGGTAACCATTGCGTGGACAGGGATCATAGTAGGCCCCCCTGTCTTTGGGTATATTGCTGACAGCTTTGGCTATTATTGGAGTTGGCTATTAATCGCTTTTTTTGCCCTTTTAAGCGCCGCTGGTTTTCTTTATATCCTGCGACTCTCTAAAAGAGGGAATCGGGAAGTTTCTGTGGGTTAAAATAGAATTAGTGCTTTGACTCATAAATAACTTTACCAAAAATGTCTCCCCTCCCTTGGTGGGAGGGGATTAAGGGGAGGGGGCAACATAGCGATTCTTCACCCCTCACCCTAACCCTCTCCCACAAGGGGAGAGGGAAAATAATTTTTGACAATACCTAGAATTAGCAAAGGAGGAAGTATGGTAGAAGAAATTTTAAGGGAAGATGATGGTTATATTACTACCCTTTCCATCAACAGACCTGAGAAAAGGAATGCCTTAAACGCAGATGCACTCTTTAGCATGGGAGATATTCTCAGTGATTTAAAGGAGGATAATAATATTCGAGTGGTTGTAATAAGGGGAGCAGGAGACAGGATCTTTTCTTCAGGGGTAGACCTTTCCGGCGGACCTGAATCCATTGAAAAGACCATAAAGGGATTGGAGCACTGTCTCAGTAACCTGATTGGTTACCCCTCTCCTATCATAGCCATGATCTCCGGGCCTGCGATCGGGGCAGGACTGGACATATCTGTTATCTCCGATTTCAGGATAGCATCGGAAGGGGCCAAATTTGGCGCAACTCTGGTTAAACTTGGAAGGATTTACTATTATACGGCAATTAACCGGCTCATCAGTTTAGTGGGTATGGCGGCAGCAAAAGAACTACTCTTGATGGGAAGACTCTTAGACGCAAAACGGGCAGTGGAGATAGGGCTTGTCAGTCAAGTGGTTTCTTCTGATCGACTGATTGAGACCACCTATTCTATGGCAAAAGAGTTGGCTGAAGAAAATGCTCCACTGGCTATGAGGGCTACCAAATTGACTATTCACAAACTTCTGGAGCATCAGGGGATTAGCCCGCAAATTGAATCTGAGCTGATAGCCCTGGCAGATAAAGTGAATCAGAGTGAGGATGCCAGAGAAGGCGTAATGGCTATGCTGGAAAAACGGAAACCTAAATTCACGGGTAAATAAAAGGGGATCATCTCCAAAAAAGTTGGTAAAATCGTAACATAAGGATTCAAGGGGTCAAGGATTCGAGTTAAATTGGTTAGAAAACAAACACTCGAACCCTTTTAACAACTAAATAGGAGAAGAACCAAAAGAATACACAAAGTTAAGAAGTAGATAAGTTTATAAGGAGGAGATTGTGGGAGAACAAGGTAAGGACAGGATTCAGCAATTAAGAGAGGTTAAGGAAAAGGCAAAACTCGGCGGAGGACCAGACAAAATAGAAGAGGTTCATAATGCCGGTAAGTTAACGGCCCGAGAACGGATTGATAAACTTCTGGATCCGGGCAGCTTCGTGGAATTAAATATGTTGCTCGGTCATGCGGAAGGTATGCCAGGGGATGGTCTGGTCTGTGGTTATGGGACCGTAGATGGTCGAACAGTCTGCATCTATTCCCAGGATAGCACAATAAAAGGTGGCTCTATTGGGAAGTGGCACGGGTATAAGATGTATTGCACGGTAGAGCGGGCTTTGGATATGAGGGTGCCTATGATCGGTCTTCACGACTCACCGGGGGCAAGGCTGCCCCGGCCGGAGGAGGGAAAAGGACCGGTAGGTGATATGCTGGAAAAGAGCGGGGGATCAATCTTTTATCCCAACACGCAGGGGTCAGGGGTTATTCCCCAAATTTCAGCTATCCTTGGAAGTTGTGCAGGTATCTCGGTGTATTCTCCTGCCCTGACAGATTTTATCTTTATGATTGATAAGAAGAGCCATATGTTTATAACGGGACCTTTGATGGTGAAATCGGTTATGAGCGAGGACATAACAGCGGAGCAACTGGGTGGGGCTGAAGTTCATTGCAAGGTTTCTGGGGTTGCTGACATGCGTTTGGCTAACGAAGAGGAATGCCTTTCCAGGATAAAGGAACTTCTGAGTTATCTTCCATTAAATAACGAAGAAATGCCCCCGGAGGAAGAACCTGACCTCTCTAATCCGGACATCAATGAAAACTTAGCTCAGTTGGTTCCCCCAAACCCAAGACGGGCCTATGATATCCGTAAGGTTATAGAGGCTATCGTTGACTACGGCAAGTATTTCGAAATTAAACCAGAATACGCTGGGGAGATAACCGTTGGGTTTTGCCGTTTCAAAGGGAAAGTGGTCGGCATGATAGCCAATAATCCTCTCTATATGGCCGGCAGCATGACAGCGAATAGCTCTGATAAGCAGGCAAGGTTTATCCGTTTTTGCGATTGTTTTAATATTCCTATTGTCCTTCTTATAGATACACCTGCCTACATGCCAGGTTCGGCCCAGGAGCATGCAGGTATTATCAGGCACGGAGCGAAAGTGCTCTTTGCTTTATGTGAGGCTACTGTCCCCCGTATCGGAATCATGTTGAGTAAGGCGTATGGTGGAGGGAATCTCGGTATGGGTGTTATTCCCGGAATGGGTACAGACCTGATATACTGCTGGCCAACAATGGAGATGGGGGTGCTTGGGGCGGGACAGGCAGTGGAACTCTTTTACGGAGCTGAGATCAGAAAGGCTGAGAATGGAGAGGAGATGCGGGCAGCAAAGCTTAAAGAATATCAAGATAAACATGCCAATCCTATATATGCGGCATCCAGTTTGTGGCACATCAGCGACGTTATTGAGCCTGCAGAGACCAGATTAACTATCGTCAACGCATTAAAGTATCTGGCTACAAAAAAGCGAGACAAAGGTATCCCCAAGCGCCATGGCAATATTCCTTTATAAAAAGGGGGAACTCGATAGTATAGGAATTTCCTTTTTAGACACAGGTGAATAGAGTTGTTTCATTGGTTCGATTGGTTTCATTGGTTTCAACAGCGGGCTTAAGCCCGCTGTTGTGCCCGCTGTTGTGCCCGCTGTTGTGTGGAAGTCAGTAAGGAAGGACATCAATAGACGTTAATCAGAACTAACCGAACAAATATAACCAATTAAAATTCATAGTAAGCGTTTTGGGAAATGGGGGAAAGATGAGGCAGAAGTTTTTTTATGGCTGGATAATAGCGATATGCTGTTTTATCAGTGCATCCAGTTATGGTTTTTTCTTTTCTCTGGGGGTGTTCTTTAAGCCTTTGCAGAGTGAATTTGGATGGAGCGCCGGTTTGATCTCCACGATACACTCTCTTCACCTGACAGTAATGATTCTTACTATTCCCATAATAGGGAGGATGACAGACAGATACGGATCGAAGATAATGTTTCTTTTTAGCGCCTTCTTTATGGGTCTTGGTTTCTTTCTTTGCGGTATCGTTAGGGAGCTCTGGCAATTCTACCTGTTTTACCTTATCGCATCATTGGGTGTAGGCGCCACTACGGCTCTACCCACTTCAATCATTCAAAAGTGGTTTATAAAGAAGAAGGGGTTGGCTTTAGGTATCGCAGTCTCCGGTATTGGTGCAGGCCCTCCCATTGCGGCTCCCCTGGCAAATTATTTAATTTTACATTATGGCTGGCGAACATCTTATTTCATTATTGGAGGACTCTTATGGGCTCTTCTAACTGTGGTTGCCCTGGCAATGGTGGATAAACCGGAAGATATCGGTCTGTGTCCATTAGGAAAAGAAGAATTTCATAGCGGATTGGATGGGGAGCCACAAGTTGTCCACACTGCGACAAAAGAGGAAACCATCCCGCTGAAGAGGGTGGAGTGGATCACTAAGGATGCTATAATGACCAAAACATTCTTTATATTGAGCCTTATATGGATGTTCTGTGCCATTCCGGTCCATCTCATTATGATCAATATAGTCCCTTTTGCCATAAATATGGGTATACCCAAAGGGACTGCCGCCACCGGTCTCGGGATCATCGGCGGGATGAGTATAGTTGGGAGACTTTTGGGAGGTGCTTTTTCGGATTTCTTTGGATTGAAGAGAACCCTTATAGTGGCTGCCTTTTTTTCAACTGCTGCACTCCTCTGGCTCCCTTTCATAAAAACTTCACACATGTTCCTTATATTTGTTGTCCTTTATGGTTTCTTTTATGGGGCAAGGGTCCCACAGATTCCTGGATTGATAGGAAACTATTTCGGGAACAAAAATCTCACGGAAATAATGGGGCTTTTTTGGTCCCTCGCTGGAATTGGAGCGATAATTGGCTCTTTGATAGGTGGGTTTGTGTATGATATAACCGAAAGTTATCTCATTCCTTTTTTATTCGCTGCCTTATGTTTTGGACTGGCCGGCGCTTTGACCTTTTTCCTCAAAACACCAAAGCCCGTTATGGGACTCGAGTTGGGGAAAGTAAGTCTGTAACAAATCTAATCATTGAGACTGCCTTCTATTCTGCTATCATCCCCTTTCTGCCCCCGGTTTTTTTAGGTTGATTTTATTTATTTAGGTATGCTAGTGTAAATTGAGATTGGTAGAGGATTCTTTTTAACTTTTCACCAGGAGGCAATAGTCCCCCTCAGTGAATCGTTTTGGAGAGAAGATTGGATATAGCAATAAAGACAGACAATACTGAAAACAACGTTGAGAAACTAAAGAAGGAAGTGGAATATGGATTGGCATTGAGGGAGATTACCAATCGTATCCACTCTGCCAAGAATATAAACGAGATTCTTGTTGATTTAAAGGATGACATGCTCGGATTGTTTGATGCAGACAGGATTACAATCTACGCAGTAGATGGGGTTAAAAAGGAACTCTATTCAAGGTTTATGGTTGGAAATGGAATAAAGGAGATCAGGGTTCCTGTGAGCCCTGAAAGCATTGCAGGTTATACAGCGCATTCCAAAGAACTTGTCAATATATCCAATGCCTATGATACAGAACAACTGAAAAGTATTAATCCCAGTCTTAGATTTGACAAGAGCTGGGATCAGAAGACAGGTTATAAAACTGTCCAGGTTTTAGCAGCTCCCATTATATTTGAGAGGTACTTATTGGGGGTCATACAGTTAATTAACAAGAAGGATGGTACTGATTTTACTGTAGAGAATCAAATATCTATTACTGAGATTGCAAAGATTTTGGGGATAGCCTTTTATAATCAGATCAAGATGAGTAAAAGGCGGCCCTCAAAATTTGATTACCTGGTAACCAACCATATTATTACTTCCAGAGAACTGGAGGAAGCCATAAAGGACGCCAGGGAGCAAAGAGAAGAGATAGAATCCATATTGATGAAAAGATTCAAGATTTCAAAGTCAGATATTGGCAAGGCACTGAGTGATTTTTATAAATGCAGGTTTGTTCAATTCGATGACAAGACTGTTATTCCCGGGGAACTGTTGGTGGGTTTGAAGGTCAGTTATTTAAAAAAAACCCTATGGGTCCCATTAGAAAAGAAAGGGGATAAGATAGTTATCGTTATTGACAATCCGGCCGACCTTCAGAGGACTGACTTTATAAAGGCAAAATTTGGAAAGAGAGATTGTGAATTCGTTGTTGCCTTGAAGGGGGATATAATAAGTTACCTAACCCTTTTTTTTGGTGAAGAGGTGAGCAGAGAGTCGATCTCTGACTTATTGAACAAACTCGATGACGAAGATGATGTGAGCGAATTTGATACTCTGGATCAACAGGTAAGTGAGGATGATAGCGTTATAGTCCAACTGGTTAACAAGATAATAACCGAAGCTTACAACAGGGATGCCTCTGATATTCATGTTGAGACGTACCCAGGCAAGAGCAATACAGAGATCAGGCTTAGGATAGATGGTATGTGTGTTCCTTACCAGACTATTCCCTACAGTCACAAAATGGCAGTTGTCTCCAGGATAAAGATCATGTCGCAGCTGGACATAGCTGAGAGGCGATTGCCTCAGGATGGGAAGATCAAATTCAAGATACGTGGGGGAAGGGAGATAGAACTGAGGGTAGCTACTCTTCCAACTAGCGGGGGGACAGAGGATGTGGTCATGAGGATTCTTGCTGCCAGTGAACCTATCCCGTTGGATAAGTTGGCCATGTCTGATAGAAACCTGAATCTTTTTAAAGAAATTGTACAAAAGCCGTACGGGATTGTTATGGTGGTGGGGCCTACAGGCTCCGGAAAGACAACTACTCTCCATTCGGCTTTGGGCTTTATCAATACACCTGAGAAAAAGATATGGACGGCGGAAGACCCTGTTGAGATTACCCAGTATAGATTGAGACAGGTCCAGGTACGCCCGAAGATTGGATTAAACTTTGCGGTAGCAATGAGGGCATTTTTAAGGGCGGACCCGGATGTGATTATGGTCGGTGAGATGAGAGACGAAGAGACTGTTTCTACGGGGATTGAGGCATCCTTAACAGGACACCTTGTGTTCAGCACGTTACACACCAACAGTGCTCCTGAGACCATCACAAGGCTTTTGGACATGGGAATGGATCCCTTTAACTTTGCCGATGCACTATTAGGGGTACTGGCTCAGAGACTCTTAAGAACACTTTGTAAAGAATGTAAAAAACCATATAACCCATCAGAGGAAGAGTTTAAGAATTTAGTGATGGAATATGGAGAGGAATATTTTAAAGATTTAGACATCTCTTATTCCCAGGATATGATCTTTTATAGTCCTGTAGGATGTCCAGTCTGCAACAATACAGGTTATAAAGGAAGGATGGGGATACATGAGTTACTGATAGCCTCTGATGAAATCAAAGCCTTAATCCAAAACAAAGCACGGGTTGAAGAGATCCGGGAGCAGGCCATGAAAGAGTGTATGAGGACGTTAAAGCAGGATGGAATAGAAAAGGCAATCAAGGGATATACCGATGTTAAACAGGTACGGGCTGTCTGTATAAAATAAAAGTAACTACTCAGGCACAAAGTGGCAAAGGCACATAGGCACAAAGCAGAGCGGAGCAGGGTCGTTTCGTTGTTTTTTCCTAACTTTGTGCCTTTGGTGCTCTGTGCCTCTGTGCCTACCTGAATAGTTACAAATAAAAAGGCTATTAGCCTATAGCCTAATAGCCCAGATAAGCTCTTCCTGCAATCAAAAACCACCCGCCGAATCCCAAAAGAAAGATGCCGCAGAAACGGATAATATGTTGATAGGCTCTGTCTTTGAGGATTCTTTTGCCGCGGCTGATACCATAGGAGACTATGCTGTACCAGAGGAAATCGGCCGCAATATGACCTACAAAGAAAACCCCTACCCCCAGAACACCCAGCTTTATGGCGGCAACCAGATATCCCAGGCCAATGGTAGCCCACCACAGGGTCCAGTAAGGGTTGGAAAGACTGGCCAGAATGCCCGTCAGCACAGGATAAGAGGTTGCCCCGGACCCTGTCCCCTCCATATTAAAGGAAAGGCTTCCTGCTGTCCTGATCATCTGTATACCCATCCATATGAGGATGGCACCGCCAACCAGGGCAATACCCCCTATAACCGGGGGCATCTTCAGGAAAGGCCCCAGTCCCAGAATGATAGCCACCACCAGGGCCAGTTCGAGAACCGCATGGCCAACCATGAGCAAAGGCCCTGCCACGAAACCCCGATGCGCCGACTCGGCTATGGTTACTGTTAAAAGAGGGCCTGGCATGAGCGCCCCTGAGAATGCCAGGGTAAAAGACCCCCCAAAAACAACAGCCAGTTCAAGCATCACAACTCCCCTTTTTTCGCCGGTCCGAGATTGAACAGCCTCTTGGCATTATTGTAGAATATCTTGTCCTCTACCTCCTTGCCCAACCCCAATTTTTTGATATAGTTTATCTCCGTCTGGAGGTCATAAGGGATGTTTGGGGTATCACTGCCGTATAGGATTCTATCCTGGAATTCAACGAGGCGTTCGGGGTTTATATCGTGAGGGAAAAACCCGGTAAGCATCATGGTAGTGTCAGTCCATATATTTTTATATTCTCTCATGAGGTCAAAGAATTCCTCAAATTCCTCTGCACCCAGATGAGGAAAGATGCATCGTAGATCAGGATACCGCTTCACTACTTTCTTAAATCGGTTTACTCCGCATATCTCATTGGGATCGAAGTTATAGGACGGTAGTATAGGACCCGTTCCTGCATGGATATTTAGTATCTTATTGTATTCGATCACCTTTTCGTAAATGGGGAACATCCTCTCGTCGTCAGGGGGGATTTTGTTTACGTGACACTGTATCTTCAGGCCGTAAAGGTTATAATCCACAAATGCTGTATCTAGGAGGGTTGACAAATTGTCGTCCTCAGGATGGGCTGTAGCAAAGCCTATTAGCTGCGGATACTTCTTGGTAAGGTCGTAACTCCACTCATTGAGAGATGAAGAGATATCTGCTTTGTGCGAATAGTTGTAAAGCACCAACCTCTCTGCACCCAAATTTGTGAGGAGCCCTATTGCTTCGTCTGCGGAAACTTTATATTTTATAGGCCACGCGAAGTCGTCAAACCATTTCCAGATGGAATGAAAGAGTGGTTCAGGGAAAAGATGTACATGGGAATCGATAAATCTGAATTTTGACATGTCCTATACCTCCGCAGTTTTAAACATACATATCGTATGTCCTGTTTTCGACCATTCTTATAGCGTGAACCCCTCCTCTTCCTGTCAACTTGAGGAACCTTTTAATTTGGGTCAATATAAAAGCGGTTTTCTTTCCTTTTACCATCTCCATTAGTTTATCGGTAATGGGTATCTTATTGTCCATGTTTCTTTGTTTCCTACTGTTTAATAACTGTATTTAGCTTAAAGATAAAGAATCTAAGTGTGTTGGATAAAAACCTCTCGCCATAAACAGTCGATGTTAAATCCTTCCATGTTATTCCTAGTATCCTCTCAATATCTTTTTCAAGCCATTCCCTAACTGTCTTGGGAAATTTTTCAAAATTTGTTGCATCGTCCAGGTTGCAGAGCTCAGTAATTTTTTTTTCAATTTCTTCCCTTGACCTTTCGTCAAGTTTCTCGATTCTTTCTTTAACTTGATACGGCAGATTACTGATTTCTCTCTTCTGTTCCAATGACAGGTCATTAATCTTGTCAAAGTCTCCCTCTGTTTGTTTTTGTTCTTTTATCATCTCTGTGCCTCCTGTTCCTCCAATTTGCCTGTAGGGTAGTGGGGCAATACTGTTGACTTAAGTTGACAAACTACTATCAGAATTTATTGATTTTGCCTGTGAAGAAGAGATATTTATTTTCCCCTTCCTTATAAATTTGTCAGCCTGTTTGCTTAAATCTATTTTCCACATCAGCTATTCCTCTAGAACCAAAGTTCTTGCAATCTCTTTTGAGGGTTTGCCATAACTCTTTTCAATCTCTTTCTGTTCTTCATCGGAAACATACGGCGCAAACAATAATCGCATCTTCATTATTTCATCTTCCAGAGCATCTTTTACCCCTTTGCATGATAGGTTGCAACTACAAACCCCTCACCTTCCCCACATTGCTGATAAGTGTCTGAGATGCCGACAAATCCCTTTATTTAGAGACGCCTGGAACGCTAAGCGATTTCTGAATCAACGTCCGCTACTACCCCCGCAAGACCAATATGAACCTATCCTTTATTGTCGATCACAACAATTCAGTTTGCCTTACAGTATTTCTATTATCCAACATGGTTATAAATTCCGCAAAATGATTTGCTGGCATTTTGGATAGGTCTTTCGATAAAGCCATGTAATCTAAATAGCTAACTTT
>Ga0210051_1001152_pt1 | contig 26662 bp, 24 predicted proteins | sample CryGey092014_all_FD_185464 | JGI IMG/M metagenome (GOLD analysis project Ga0210051, IMG submission 185464) | Groundwater microbial communities from aquifer - Crystal Geyser CG23_combo_of_CG06-09_8/20/14_all (SPAdes) (version 2) | ecosystem: Environmental > Aquatic > Deep subsurface > Groundwater...
AAATCACTCCGCTCTTTAATTCCATCAAAATGCGTATCCTTGTTGAAAGCGTCAAGTCCCCAAAGATTTCGAAAGCTGCTCTCTGGCTTTCGATTATCTATTTTTTCGGAACGAGAATGGAAGCTATTGTTTAATTGTGTAGGATTGGGTATAGAATTTTTATCAGCTGAAAACTCTTCTGTACTTTCAGCTTCCCTTAACATTATAGGACTAAAGGCTACATTTACAGTATTTGCCAGAAACACCATAGTTATTGCAATTGCCACCGCAAAATATCGTGCAAATTTATACATTTTTCCACTTCCATTGTTCAATAGGTTATACTCACTAATATATTACGTTTTTTCATACTTCTTACAGAAGAAATTTCTGGTAATTTCGCTAAATTTACTTATGAGAAAGTGTTATCCATGGGCATAATTGAGAAAGAAACTAATAACAAAACTGAATTTTAAATGTGGTATGAATCTATTTTACCATCACAACTTCCGTTGCCTTTATAACCGCTTCAACTTCATCTCCAACCATCGTTTAAGTTTCAACAGTTCACGTAACTTGGTTCCTCAGTTCATACAAGATCACCAGTGCTTCGCCTAAAGATATCTTCAGCCTAGCAGCCAATTCATTCGACTTTATATTCGGTTTCTTGTGGAGAATAACTTCTCTTGTGTAGCTCTTATGGTGTGGGTACATGACTAAGGTGTGAACTATTTCAACGAGTATCGGCCAGAGTCTATTTTTTGCGTAATCTTCAGGGCTCATACAAATCCATATGTAATGTGTTGAAAGATGGTTATTCAATTTACCGCAAAGTATATTTCTATGGAGATGTTTTAGGCTTCAAATTCGAAACCAAAGTGAAAGATACAATGACGCTTAAGGCTATAATCTTCGACCTTGACGGAACCATTGCCAACTTCAACCTAGACTATAGGGCTGTGAGAGCAGATGTTAGAAGCTTTTTCATAAAAAAAGGCTTGCCAGCCTCAATCCTGTCAACAAATGAGAGCATATTCGAGATACTGAAAAAAGCTGAAATATTCCTGAAAAACAACGGTAAATCTGAGAAAACAATCAAAGAAATCCGTGGAAAAGCTTTGGCAATAGCAGAAAAATACGAGTTAGAAGCTGCAAAAAGCACAAGCTTACTTCCGGGTGTAGCCGAAACTCTTAACGTGTTAAGGAAAATGGGCTTAAAAATCGGCTTATTCACGATTAACAGTGAAAAATCCACAAATTACATTTTGAAACGGTTCAGAATAACACGCTTTTTTGATACAGTAACTCCAAGAAATAGTGTAAAATATGTCAAGCCCAGCAGTGAACATCTTGAATTCGTCTTAAAGGCTTTAGAGGTTGATCCAAACGAGACAATAGTTGTCGGAGATGGAGTCAGCGACATGAAATGTGCCAGAGAATTAAAAGCGATTGCTGTAGGTTTGCCGACGGGGCTATCCTCCACAAAAGAGTTAATCAATTTCGGAGCAAATTATGTAGTCACGTCAATCACTGACCTGCCGATGTTAATAGGACACTTACAAAAGCCCTAGTATTTCACTTCAAGTTTCCGGAAGTTTACGTTTTTTCCTCGAAGCCAGGATCACAGCGAATCCGATGATTAAACCGATAGCCAAGCCTGAAACTACTCCTATTGCCAGACCGAAATCCCTGCGCCCTAGACACATGTCATTTTCAAAGTAGCCTTCCTAAAAGTCGAGTTTCCGCCATTCTCCACAACCAATTCCTATTCAGCACAATAACTTTCAGTCCCAGTAACAACCCAGTCACCACTCGCCGGAAGACCAGAAAACACCAAAAACTTATTTTAGCAACAAAAACCAATACAAGAATCTATTATAACGCAAATAGTGACCAAAACCTCAAAAGAACATCTAAATTTTTTGCACTATAATCTGTTTCCACAAGCACTTATGTAGACTAAGGGATCTTTAATTAGATTTACACGTAGGAAACGACTCGCAACATGATCATAGAATAGCGCGCGGCTTGAAGGAAAGACTACATTAATTCGGAAATGTTGCTGCAGCCTCTTTTTATAAAACTAAAAATATTAAACTGTTCTGTCTAATCATTATGGAGTGTTTGAGTTGCTGAATTTTTGGCAAGGGAAGAACTGGAACGTTGAAGTGTTATATTCGAAGGCTGGAGTCGCCACTCAGATTCTAATATCAACCTTGAAAGGCGACATTCTAGTGGACGTAGGAGACGGAACTTTGAGAGACTTGCTGGAACTTGACTACAAATTCGAACAATTGAAAGCCATTGCAATAACACACGGCCATTTTGACCATGTAGGAGGTTTATGGACGCTTCTTGGTTTTCTAAGGATGATAGGAAGAACCAGCGACTTGGTCTTAATTGCACCTCGTTTTTGCAGCGTAGTCAAAAACTTAGTCGAAGGGTTTATGGCTGTTTACGGAGACACAGTTCCATTTCGGGTAATTTTGAAGGAATTATCAGACGAACAAAGAATAATAATAGGAGCGATAGAGGTTCAAGCTTTTTCTGTCATCCATAGAGGATCGACAAAGGTCTATGGCGTAGGAAAACGCGTCCCAGCAGTTGGTTATTCAATTGGCTATGACAAACAGCGTATAGTCATAAGCGGCGATACCGGAATGTGCCAGTCTCTAAAAAATTTTGTTAAAGGCGCCGACTTAGCAATACTGGAAGCTACTGCAAAGGAGAAAACTGCCAAAAACTTTGAAGTTCATCTTTCCCTAGAAGAAGCAAGAGAAATTGGAAAAACAGCCGAGAAATTTATTCTTATTCATCAATGGCCTTGAACTGTCATGTTTCACTTGTTATGCATAAGACTTTGTGCGAATTCGGAATTTGAGTCTAAATCTATAATTCATAATCTATAGATAATTGAAGCGACAAAGGATCATTGCGAAACTTGTTTGGTGTTTCTGATGTCACTGAAGCTTAAAAAATCATGGTGAAGGACATAGTGACTGTGAAAACAGATGTTACTGTAAAGAGGACAGTTGAAGTTATGAATGAGCATGAAATTGGCTGTCTTGTTGTTGTTAACGGTGGGAAGCCCGTTGGCATCGTGACTGAAAGGGACATGTTAAAAGGATTATACACGAGTTAAGAGAACCCGAAAAGACAAGGGTTACCGATATAATGTCAAAACCTTTGATTGCAGCATCGCCTAAAATGAGTGCTGGGGACGTTGCTAAACTCATGTTTGAGCAGAAAATTAAGAAACTTCCAATAGTTGAAAATGGACGACTTGTAGGTTTGGTTACTTTAACAGATCTCATTCGTTCTCAAGATGTGTTCAGTTTTCTAAACGGGCTCTCTACAAAGGATGCACCCAAGCGCATGAAGAAAGTGGTTAACTAATATTTTGATCGTGCAAAGCGTTTTTGACGAAGATGCCCACTGATAATGAAGAGTGGCTTTTCAACTGGTTGTCAGGAGAAAAAGTGCATGTGATAGCTTGGAGATGAATGCGCAATCACCAAGCTGTCTCGGCAAATGTCCAACATGACGAGTATGGAGAACTGAAGAAAGGAAGATAGCTTCTGCAATTAGCTTGCACTAAAAATGGCATATATTGAAAGTAAGTGTTCTAAATCTAGAAGAGGAATAATCTATTCTGACCTTTCATAATCTATAAATAAGTAGAAATGCAAAATGTGCTTTCGATAATTGAGGTGTTTAAAAAATGGTTAGTGAAGGAAGAGGTCGCTTGTTCAGAAGGAAAGACGGCAAATACTTGATCTATCTACCAGTGTACTTGGCTGAAGACAGCATGTTCCCATTCACAGATTTCACCAGAGGCAAAAGAGGGGGAAGCGATTCCATAGATGTAAAGGTGAGCTTCGAACCCGGCGGAAAAGACAAACTGATTATAGAAAAGTGGAAAGAACCAGAAAAACAGTAAAGTCAGGTCATCGTTGCCTGAATAACACACGGTCTAAGAATTTAGATAATGCAAACTGTGTTTTCACGTTGTTTTTCTAGTGTAGAGTTTAGTCTCCTAAACTGGTAATCGCGTAGGCAATGCACAATATCCAAACTGTAACAGTGAAACCAATCAACGTTAAGAGTTCCGTCACTTTTCGTCGTGTCATTTTTATGAACCCTCCAAAAAGGTTTAATTGCATATATAAAAACGTTATGGCTTATCTATTTTAGCGTACACTATTCACCAAATTGTTAATAGGTCACGTACTGGAATAAAATTTTATGTCAGAATACGAATTCTTTCGCATCTACGGATTTCGTACGGTTTGTCCTGTTGGTTGGAAAATCGAGCTTGATCCAAAGTCAGAACGGAGTGAAGGGAATGTTACCTTCAAGTCTCCTGAAAAAGCCCACATTGTTGTAAGTTGGGGGCTGCTTGAAAAGGCAAAGGAAAAGTATTCCTCCCTCGAAGAACATGCTAGAGACTCTATTAATAGAATAAAAAAGGATAGAAAAATCAAAAAAGTTGAGTTAATTCAAACCAAAAAGGTCAAAGTAAACTCGCATAAAGCTGTCTTCTCTCACATCAGAATAGTTTTCTCTGTGCGTAAACTGTTGCCGTTTGGAAAAGGGAAAACGCATGGGCGGGAAGTTCGCAGCTTGCACTTTTATTGCAAGCCTTCCAGACGATACTTCGTGGTGTACGGGGTAACTGCATCTGATAAATCTGTGCAACAAGGTCGTGTTTTTGAGAATATTATCAAGTCTTTTGTGTGCCATAAGGAGAAGGTAAATCCTACTGATCAATGATGATGTGTTTCTTGCTGGGAACCTGAAGACGTTTTAAAAGTAACCTTGTATACAACGGCAAAGCAAAAAATGTGATCTTGCTTGTTCTGTATTTACGTGTCCGCGCCCTGCAAGTTTCAGCTCTATTTAGTGTGGAAAAACTACATGGTTAGCGGGTATATTTCCATTGTCACGTATTCCAGATACTTTTCTTTGTCTGTCAAATTGAATATCGTTATAGACGCGTCTCTAGTTACACCTACAACGTAGCCGTATTTCTTCGACCTTGCAACAATATACCACAAGTCACCATGCTTACCATAATCCTCAAAAAGCGGAGTATTTATCAAGTCTGGTCCATAAAGCGAAAGTTTATTCACGTTCGGAATGTCAACATTGTCAAAAAACGTGATTTTCGTGTCTTCAGGATTTTTAAGATGAAATTCCCTTAAGGTTTCAGGCGAAATTCTAGCTTCAACTACACCGCCCTTTTTCTCAAAGAGAATCTCGCTCAGCTTGTTTGCCATAAAATTAGCTAAGCTTTTCTTCTCAACTATAGTCAAAAACATAGTACCTTCATGTTCAGAAAAGCTAAAAACCGCTTCAACAGTTCGCGGCAAAGGCATGACCTTCCCTCTGTGGAAAACATTAATCACATGATCATGCGAGTAAACTCCTCTAAGCATGTTTTCCTTTGGCAGAAGCCCAACAACCTCAGTCACAAGCGTAAACTTGTAGTCGCCTTCCTCGTAAGGCTCTTCCGTATGGTAGCCCTCAAGCATAGACCCAGTTTCAGCCAGCGAAAGCGGTTCAACAAGCCTAAAGACTTTACCAGCAACAACCATAAGCTAACACCTAGTCTTTTAGTATGCAGTATCCACTTAAGAAATTTAGGATTTCATTTGAAGTTCGTGGAAAGCGAATTCGCTAAAAAGACAATGCCTGATATCAGACTTCGAATTAAGTGATTAGTATCAGAAAATCCTAAAGTTGCAAAACATTTTAGAGATCACACGCATTCAGAGTTCAATCAAAGATTCTTCCAGAAATCATAAAAACTGAAGCAGCAAACATAATGAAGCATATGACATAAGCCGAAAACCTGTTGAGGTAAAAAATAGTGCGTGATAGTTTAAAGAGGAAAAAGCCTTCGTCTGTCAATGCCACCCCAGAAGTTGCAGATTTCATATCGAAACTAAAGAAAGGATGTTACCTTTTGGCGATCATCAATAACGGATTAGACAAGTTGAAAGACAACATGTTTGCGGGACAAAAAATAGAGAAAAAGAAATTTCCGAAGTATTATATTCAAAAGTATCAGATAAACAACTTACACAAATTGAACCTAGATTCCAGAACTCGTCTTACCTACACGCTTGTTGCGGAAGAATCAGGCGTAGCTGTCATAGTTCTAGAAGTTTTGAGCCACAAAAAATACAACAAAAGATTTGGGTACAAGTAGCTTCAAAACTATCGAAGTCTAACGCTTATCTCCAGTAACCTCTTCAGCTTCGGGTTATCGGGAAAGACCCATACTATCTGACGACCGTTGAGCACAATTTTGTTAGAGCTTTCGAGATATTCGAGTATTCGGTTGAAAGTCTGATATTGAATTTGCTTTGGCAAACTCTTCAGAAGCTCTTTCTTCGTTGGATACGACCTAGCATCCTTAATCGCCTTTTCAACCATGAGTATAGTATCTAATTGTGGCTCATGGAGAAATTTGCTCTGGGTCATATTTTTTCGCTTGGTCCATTGTTTCTAACAATATTGCAGAGAATCTAATATATAAACTTATATAATTTTTGAAACATAAATCGCCCCCAATAATATACGGAACACTAACACAACCCAAAAAAACTTTAAGAAGATAAAAAACGCAAAAACTCGATTTGAATAGAATGTGAGAAACATTTCCAAAAATCTCAAGGGAAGATACGTTTGGAGAGGCATGTCACTCAAGCATTTTCATTTTTGCAGATTTCATGCAACCCCTATCCTTAAACTGAAATGTGAGACAACGGTTTTTAAACATAAACCTAGCCTAATCGTTTTAATAAGGGACTTTTAACTCTATTACTATTCGCTAAAGAGGCAACTACATCAATGCTGATTCAGGAGGTAATCCTAGAAAACTTCATGAGCTACGAATATGCTAGGGTACCGTTTAAATCAGGCGTAAACATAGTTTGCGGACCTAATGGTTCAGGAAAATCTTCACTTTTATTAGCTATTTCTGTGGCTTTGGGACAGTCTTACACTGAGCGTTCCAGAAAATTGAGTGATTTGATCCGTTGGGGGAGAGACCAAGCCCGTGTAACTTTGATTCTAGATAACGCGAAGAGAGGTAAACGTAGACCTGTTTCCAAGTTCAGGAAAGACCAGATTTTCCTCACACGCGGTTTGAGGCGGGACGGCAAGTACTGGTTTGAGCTTGAGAACAGGGCAGCCACAAAAGCTGAAGTTGAAAGACTTTTGGCTAGGTTAGGCGTTGACCCTGACAACATGCTTATTATAATGCATCAAAACATGGTTGAACAATTCACTGTGCTTTCTTCACAAGAAAAGTTATGCATGGTTGAGGCTGCCGTTGGACTTGAATCCTACCGCAAAAATGTGCTTAAAGCCCGAAAGAAGTTGACACGCACATCAAGCCAAGAGAGTTCAGTAAGCAAACTTCTGGAGTCAGCCGAACAGACACTTAACTACTGGAGAGAACAATACGACAGATACCAAGAGAAAAAACAGTTACGGATTAAACGGAGATTCTTAGAAAGGGAACTTGTGTGGGCAGAAGCGGTGAGAAGAGAGGACACAGTCAAGGATTTGGAAGCAAAGAGGAAAAAAGAACAAGCTGTCTTGAACCAGATTGAAGACGAAAACAAAGAGGTAACAGATCAAGTTCAAATCGAGCAAAACCAGCTTGAAAAACTAAAGGATGAATGGAAAAGTGTTTTTGACGACCGTTTAAGTCTTGAACGTGAAAAAGCCAAAAGCGACTCGACAATCTCCCTATGTGAGCAACTGTTAAAAGAAACGACAATGCTAGAGAATGCAATTCAAAGCGGCAACCCAACTCCTTTGACAATTCAAGGCTTTGAGGAAACTGTTTCAGAACGATTTAAACTCCTAAAAAGCGAAAACGTGAAGGAGCTCATACAGAACTTCAATCAGCAACTTTCAAAGCTGAACCCAGAGATAGATAAAAATAAAAAAGCAATGGGGAGCTTGGAAGAACAGGTTGAAAAAATTCGCAGTCAAGTTCTGGACAACAGAATTAACCTAGCGTTGCTTCAGTATCGCCAAGAAAACATAAAGGCTGAACTTGGAAGATTGGAAAGAGAACTGAGAGACGCAAAAACCTACTTGGATGAATCATTGAAAAAAGCGGAGCAAACAGGACCCAGAATTGCAGTAATAAAAAGTGTTAGTGAAATTCTTGACGAGATTAGAGTTACAGACGGACATCTAGCAGCCCTTTCAGACGTTTCTGAAGACATAGAACGCATGTATGAATCTTATTCAAAGCTTTACTTAGAATTGAAGGAGAAGGCAACACTGGTTGCTGAAAACCGTGAGAAAACACTAGAAGAAGTTAAAACACGGATGCAAGCTTGGCGAACAGTAATTCGAAGCCTCTTAGACCGCGTAAACCTACAATATCAAAAGATTATCGGACAAGCCCAAGCCCTTGGAGAGGTCAGACTAGTCAATGAACAAGACATAGAGGCGGCAGGACTGGGAATTCTCGTAGGCTTCAAGGGCAGCAAACCAGTTCCACTCAACGCTTACACACAGAGCGGTGGAGAAAGAACAACAGCAACCATAAGCTTTCTACTGGCTTTACAGCAACACGTCCGTTCGCCATTCCGTGCTGTTGACGAATACGACATCCACATGGACCCGAAAAACCGTGAAATAATTGCAAACATGCTTGTTTCTACAGTTAAAGATGAAAACGCCCAATACGTTGTTCTTACTCCCAGCCAGATAACTTTCACAAAGGAAGATGTCAACATAATCACGGTGCAAAACATCGAAGGAAAATCGATAATCAGAGAGGTTGCCTGATGCAGTCGAAAAGAACGCGGACAAAACTCGGAAGAGAAAAGCTTCAAAGAATAATTGAGATGTGCACGTCTGTGGAGGAACGTTCCCTAGACCCGTTCCTCACGGATGTTGACGAAATTATAAGCGTGATTAAGGAGTATTTCCCAGAATGGGAACTACCAGAAGACCTGTGTTTAGATGCTGAAACCATCCATCATTTAGCCTCAGTCATAAAGCTTCAAAGCGAGTGGGTTGAACATCGTTCAACATCGCTTTACACTGATCCATTTCTTTTAGAGGAGAAACTCACCCGCATAAGTAAAGAAGATATTGTTAACATTTTCTTGAAGGCTTGGCATCCAACAGTTGAAATGGAACAGATTTCGATTCACAGCCTAGCAGAGGCAATCAAATATTGGAAAAGCCTGCTGCCGTTAAATGAAAGATGGAAAGAGCTTTTCCCTGAAGAAATCGAAACAGGTCTAGCAACAAGAGAAGATCTGATAAGACAGCGAATCATGCGGGACGAGGCGTTTTCAGAAGAACTTGAAAAGTTTTGGCACAAACTGAAGGGAGAAGTTGAAGAAAAGGGTGAAAACGGCAAAATTCGATACTGGAACTTTATCGGTGCAGAAACCTATGAGAAAACCGTGCACAAAGCCTTCATGACAAGTTTCCTGGTCACATACGGCTATGCAACACTGGAAATCCACCCGTTAGAGGAAGAAATGTTCATCAAACCCTACGAAAAACTGTTGACCAAAATCGGAGAAAAGCAGTTGGTTTCAATACCCATAGCCATCACAGCTGAAGACTGGATGAAATGGAAGAGAGGCGAGCTAAGTGAGTAGAAGAAAAGCCTATTACGCGAACAAAATCAAGAGGGCGGTTCATGTCCTCTTCTATCGAAAACACAGAAAACCCGGAGTGAAGGGATGGGAGCTTCGGAAAGCTTTAGGCTCAGATTACCCAAAAGTCCTCAAAGTTCTAAACAAACACCTGAAACCTTTCGATCTGCAAGTGAAAACGGTTTTTGAAGGAGAGAAATCACCTGAAAAACCAACTTTAGACCAGTTGAATAAAGCTAGATTCTGCATAACGTTGAGAGGGGAATTGACACCAAAAGAAGCCAAGATGATGGGTTGGCGAATCGACGACCTCGCAGGACTGGCAGTAACAATCGCCTACATAATATCGAAAAAAGGAAAAGCAACGCGGAAAGAAGTTCAAGAACTGCTACGAAACAAACTTCCAGGATGGAAAGTTGGAATAAACGTCGATAGATACATTCGTTACGGGTATTTAATGCAGGATGAAAATGAACAATTATATCTTGACTGGAGAACCCATACTGAGGTTGATCAGAAAGCACTCATCGACCTTGTTTTGAGCACTGAAACCTAAAAGCGTTTATCTTCTTATTTTATGATAAATGAATGCTATAATGTCGATAACAATTATTGCTACGAGAACAAGCAACGGGCTGCCTAAAAACTTGTCCACAAAAGGTTCCTCTTGTGCAACAACAGAATTGATAAGCGTGAACAAAAGAAACAGAATATACAACGATAATCTGATTTTCTTCACGTTCTTACTCTCTTAAAAAGTTAGGTTATGCTTACATTTTCTATTTCGAAGTATCTCTTAGCCAAGAAGCGGAGGCGTTCAGCATTCTTCCCATTTTTTCCTATGGCAACGCCCTTATCCTTTGGATTAACCGTTACAACAGCCATTGTTTTCCCGTTAGGTCTCTCTGTTATGCGCACCTCCTTAACCATCGCTGGCTTCAAAGCATTTTTGATGAACTGTGCAGGCCTTTCTGAATACTCGATTATTTCATGTTTTTTACCTGTCATTCTCTCCAACGTGTGTATATTTCTTCCACCCCTTCCAATGGCCATCCCTATCTCGCCTTCCTTGACAACAAAAATTACACGGCTCTGCTCCTCATTAACTATGCAGTCTTTAACATTTGCCCCGGTTATGCTCTCAAATAATGATATATACCGCATTTCCTTGCTTGTGATCTTTATTCCGCTTGTCATTCAGTTCCTCCGTTAGACTCCTCTGGCTCCGCCTTTTCTATTAACCTGAGAATTTCTGAGTCACCGGGTTCTTTTATACTTAATGCTGAAATGATGAAGGGTTTGCCGCATATAGCAGCTAAGTCTATGGATGAACCCTTATAGGTGATCAGTGGAACATTTGAAAGCTTGCAATAGTATTCTATGTCTTCATGTGTGTTTTTCGGACAGTTAGCCGCTGAAATTATCAGTTTGGCTTTTCCCGTTTTTGCGTTCTGTATGGTGGATTTCGCGCCGAAAGACACCTTGCCTGTTTTTACAACTGTTCTAATCGCCTTATCCATGTCTATCATTTGTTTTCCTTCTTCAATTGAGATGTTGACATATATAATTCAACGAGTCCCGTACCAATTGGTATAGATTGCCCTACTATTACGTTTTCGGTTACACCATTTAATGGGTCGATTTCACCCCCAACAGATGCATCAACAATGTTTGGAACTGTTATTTCGAAAGCAGCTCTAGCTAAAACGCTTGATTTCTTGCCACTTATTCCATGCCTACCTATCTGTTGCGGATCACCTGTAGATGTCATGATATCCGCAACAAGCATCACGTGCCGGACATCAACATCCAAACCTTGTTCCTCCAAAACGTTTTCAGCCTCATATATTAAAGCGTTCCTAGCAGCTTCTATTCCAAGCGTATTAGCTATTTCGTGAACGTTATTTGTTGTTGTTCGCGAGGCCTCTACTGCAGAAATGTCCAAAACTTTAGGGAGATTTGACCCGTCTGTTCTTATGACCCATTCTCCACTTTCTTCTGTGACCAAAACACGCTTTATCTTAGGCACACCTTTAATGTGGAAGGAGAAAACCTTGGGAAGTAACTTTTTGAGTTTTTCAGCTTTTTCCGGTTTTATATGCACTCGGTTACCTCTTGCTTTTATGGTACAGTTCGGTATCTCCAACAGATTCTTCAATTCTTCAAGTGTTACTTTTCTATCTTCCATCATTGTTTTGCTGAGTTCCACTAGTATTTCTTCTCTTATGGGGTCTTCATAGATCGCTTGTGCTAGATCTTCCAACGTGGTGTGAATTATGTTACGGGCGATTTCTGTCGCGGCTTCCTTGCTTTTTCTATATTTTTTAGTTAAGTATATCGTCATGATGGGGGTAGATGGTATTTTCCTTGCGTCAACGATTTCTATGAGTCTTGGAAGTCCTAGGGTTACGTTTTGTTCTCGAACTCCTGCGTAGTGGAATGTTCTGAGGGTCATCTGTGTGCCAGGTTCACCTATTGACTGAGCTGCAACTATGCCCACTGCCTCACCTGGTTCCATTAAAGCACGTTTATAATGCTCAGCTGTTAGTTGTATTGCTTTTTCCACACCAATTTTGGTTAGTTTTGCTTTTACCAAAGCTTGTTTAAGTTCCTTGATGAGCAAAGGTGTGAGTTGCTCTTCGAATTCCTTCAAGTGTTTTTCAATGTATTCAGGTGACGCTGGTGTGCCTTTCCTCATTGCGATTTTTATCTGTTCAATTAGTCGGCTTACGTTCACGGCTTTTCCGTGGTCGCTTTTTGCTGGGTCTACACCATCTTCACCGTATTTGAATTGGATTATGTCTCCAGAAGAAGTCCTAACCGTGCCATCATATTCTAAGCGTAGATGCTCCAGTGCGTTAATCAATCTTCTTTGCATGTATCCACTTTGCTGTGTTCTAACGGCAGTGTCAACCAAGCCTTCTCTGCCACCCATGGCGTGGAAGAAAAACTCAACTGAGTCAAGTCCTTTTTGATATGAGGAATAAACGAAGCCTCTTGCTTTTGGGCTTGGATCGCCTGGCTTGAAGTGGGGCAAGGCGCGGTCTCGATATCCACGCATTATCCTTTTTCCACGTACTGCTTGTTGTCCAACGCACGCGCTCATCTGTCCAATGTTTAGATTTGATCCTCTGGCGCCAGTTCGTGTCATTACTATGCCTGAATTTTCAATGGTGAAGTCCTCGTCAGCTATTTTTCCAGATTGGTCCCTTGCTTTGGCTAATTCGTTCATCACGTATATTTCAAATGAATCTTCGAGGGTTTGTCCAGGAAGCCTTTGTAAGGTGCCTTTACGGTATTTATCTATCAGTTCTTTTATTCTCTTCTCAATTTTGTCCATGGTTCTTCTTATTTTGTTTTCAGCATTTGGGGACAAAACCAGTTCGTCATATGAGTATGTGAAACCTCGCATAGTTATGAAAAGCTTCAACATACGGGTTATCTTATTTAGGAATTCGCGTCCAGCTTCTGATCCATAGTCCTTTATTATCCTGTGGAGTAGGGTTTCCGACTGTTCAGCACCTATTGAGCGTCTATCTATGGCGCCGCTTATGAGTTCACCGTTTTTGACGACAACGTAGGCGTCGTAGGGGCAGTCTTCTTTCAGGCATTTGTCGCATCCTTGACAGATGTTTGCCTTCAAAACGTAGTTTAGATCTTTGGGCAAAAACAGGCTGAAAATCTGTTTGCCACTCCATAATGGTTGAGGCGTTTTGATTTTCGGGTTCGGTAATTGTCCGTCATATCCCGTTGCTATCAATAGCTTGCTGACCTCATTTTTTGTTAGATAATTTGATTTTCTCGTGAATAGGTATGAGGCTGTTATAAAGTCTCGAATTGCGCCTATTATTGGGCCTCCAAATCTTGGTGATAATATTTGATCCTGAACCTGCATCAGTAGGCGTGCTTCTGTTTGTGCTTCTTGGCTTTGCGGTATATGAAGGTTCATTTCATCTCCGTCGAAGTCAGCGTTATAGGGTGGACAAACACAAAGGTGTAAACGGAACGTTTTATACGGTAGAACACGCACACAATGAGCCATAATTGACATGCGGTGAAGCGAAGGCTGACGGTTGAATATGGCTATGTCGCCATTTTTGAGATGCCTCTCCACAATGAAGCCTGGCTCTAAAGCCTCCGCAACCTTTTCTCTGTCAACAACGAATTCAAGTCTTATACGTTTACCATCAGGTCTAATAATGTAAAGTGCGCCGGGGTATTTTTCAGGTCCATTTACCACGAGTTTACGCATTTCTTCGATGTTCCACTCCGTGATCTTTTCAGGCACTGATAACCGAATTGCAACTTCAAGCGGAACTCCAACCTCGTTTATGTCCAAGCTTGGATCAGGAGAGATCACTGTTCGTGCCGAAAAATCAACCCTTTTCCCTGAAAGGTTGCTTCTGAATCTTCCTTCTTTTCCTTTCAATCTTTGTGAGAGCGTCTTTAACGCTCTGCCTGAACGATGTCTTGCTGGAGGTATTCCTGAAGTCTCATTATTGAAGTATGTTGTTACGTGATACTGGAGAAGCTCTGACAAGTCTTGAATTATAAGCGTGGGTGCTCCAGCATCCATGTTTTCCCTTAGCCTTTGGTTGATGCGAATTATGTCTACGAGTTTGTGGGTTAGGTCGTCTTCTGAGCGTATGCCTGATTCCAAAGTAATTGATGGACGCACGTAGACCGGTGGAACTGGTAAAACCTGTAGAACCATCCATTCGGGATGTGCGGCTTTCGGATTGAAACCTAGGAGTTCAAGGTCTTCGTCTGGTATGCGTTCCAGTCTTTCTCGAACCATGCTAGGCGTCAACGGTTGCGAACCGCTTTCAGGGATTAACTCACTAAACTTTGTTGGCTTTTCAAAAGTTATTTTGTATTGGATTGCTCCACAGTGTGGACACTGTTTCCGTCGTAGGTCTCGTATTATTGCTTTGTAGACTTCGTTCGGAACCAAACCCAAGAGCTTGTTTGCTCTATCCATTCTAGTTTGAACTTCACCTATAATATCATCTGAAAGCAATATGCGTCCACAGTTTCGACATGTTGCCTTTAGAAGCTTGTATATGATTTTCGTGAATGCAATGTGCGTTATTGGGACAGCCAGCTCAATGTGGCCGAAGTGGCCTGGACAGCGAATAGCCGTATTACCGCATGTTTTGCATCTTTGTCTCGGTTCAAGGGTTCCAAGCCTACCATCCATCAATCCAGCGGTTATGGGGGCTCCATCTTCATCATAAGTGTCTGGTGTTTGGATTTCCACAACTGAGAGTCTACGTATGTCCTGTGGTGAAAGCACACCGAAATCAATTTCATCAACAACTTTATGGATTGTTTCTTCTAAAGTCATGTTAAGCTTTCTCCTTAAGCTTTAGTGTAGGCGCTACACAAAGGCTCATCAATTCCTGCACGAGAAGCTTGAAAGCGTAAGAGACTACTACTGGGGCGATTCTGGCTTTTTCTCCACAGAGTCTACATACGTATTTTCTCTGTCTCATGTCGTAATAGGATATGTAGCCACAGTTTTCACAGATGTATAGCGTGTATCTGTCTGATTCTTCCAGCAATCTATCTTGGAGTAGCATTGTTGCTCCATGCCCTATCAAGCAGTCACGTTCCATTTCGCCGAATCTTAAGCCTCCTCCTCTGGCTCTGCCCTCTGTGGGCTGTCTTGTCAGCATTTGTACTTGTCCTCTGGCTCTGGCGTGGATTTTATCCGCAACCATGTGGTGCAGTTTCTGGTAGTATACTACTCCAACGAATAAGTCTGCAACGAATTTCTTACCTGTCATACCATTGTAGAAAACCTCTCTGCCAGTGTGGCTGAACCCCAATTTAATTAAGGCTTTTCTGATGTCCGGAGGCCTTTCGTTTGAGAAAGGTGTTCCGTCAACTGGTTTTCCTCTCATGGCGGCGACTTTTCCGGCCATTGACTCAATAAAGTGCCCTATGGTCATTCTTGAAGGAATGGCGTGGGGATTGATTATTATGTCTGGAACTACGCCATCTTCTGTGAAGGGCATATCTTCCTGTGGAACGATTAACCCAATAACCCCTTTTTGTCCGTGACGAGAGGCAAACTTATCTCCCAGCTCTGGTACGCGTTGATCACGAACCTTAATCTTGACTAGTTTACTTCCTTCCCCCGATTGGGTCACAAAAACTGAGTCAACAATTCCTTGTTCTGATGGACGCATATCCACGGATGTGTCACGCATTGAGGGGCCTCTGACCTCAAACTCTTTGTATTCCTCAAGGAATCTTGGCGGGCTTGTTCTGCCGATGAGCACGTCTCCGCCTGAAACTTTTGATTCTAAGCTTATTATTCCATCCGGCTCAAGAAGTCTGTAATATTGTTCTCCTCTATATCCACGCAGTCCTGGTTCAGGTATGAGGAATTTGTCTCTTAATCCGCCTAGGTACTGGCGGCATTCACCCTGATATATTCTGTAGAAGTTTGAGCGAGCTAAGCCTCTTTCTATGGAGGCTTTGTTGAAGATTAGGGCGTCTTCCATGTTGTAGCCTTCAAAGGAAAGTACTGCTACTACACAGTTTTGTCCTGAGGGGCGAAGTTTGTAGCCGATTACATCCATTAACGCGGTTTCCACTAAGGGTATTTGTGGGTAATGTAAAATGTGGGATCTTGAATCTGCACGTTGTTCAAAGTTCGTTGCGTATATACCTAGTGCTTGTTTTGCCATTGCAGCTTGGTATGAATTTCGTGGTGACTGATTATGTTCGGCGTAAGGGACTGTTGAAGCGCATATCCCGAGGATTATGTATGTCGCAATTTCCATATGTGTACGTTCCGGGGTTGCCTCTTCAGGGCTTATAGCAACATAGGCGTTTTCCTCTTCTTCAGCGTCTAGATATTCAATTATGCCATTTTTAACAAGGTCCTCCCAGGACCATTCTCCAGAAGCCATTTTATCAACATGTTCTGGTTGAAGTTTTAGTATGCCATTATCAACTATTATGAGGGGTCGTCTGACCCTGCCTTGATCACAGTTGACATATATTTCTTCTCTCTCGCTGCGAATTTTTGAGAAATAGGCAATGTTGACCTCTGTTGAGATTTCACCTTTTCTTCGTCTTTCTCTGAACTCTAGCATCAATTCTTCAGGGAAAGTGCAGTACCCAACTATGTTTCCGTCAACAAAGACTTTTGCTCCTGAAAGTTTTAAGGTTGCATTTGCTTCAATTGCAGGCACTACACCCATGCTGTAGAGTATCTGCTTTATTTTCTCAGGGTTTACGCCTACTGAGATGCACGCTGACAAGGCTAGGTTTTTGACCAGTCCACAGTTTGAGCCTTCTGGTGTTTCGTTTGGGCATAGACGACCCCAGTGAGTTGGGTGTAGGTCTCTTGCTTCGAAGTTTGGCTGACTTCTGCTCAGTGGCGATTGCAATCTGCGTAAGTGGCTTAAAGTTGAAATGTGGTTTGTTCTATCTAGAAGTTGGGTTACACCAACTCTTCCTCTTCCCCAGTTTCCCGTTGCAAGGGCATGCTGAAGCCTCTCGGTTACTATTCCTGGGCGGACTGCTACTGAAACGGTTATTATTTGTCCCTTTACCCCTATGCGTTCAAGCTGGTATTTCATGTCTCTGCAGAGGTTTCTGAAGGCTATTCTGAATAGGTCTGCAAGCAACGGGCCTGCAAGCCTTAACCTCTTGTTTTTGAAATGGTCTTTATCATCTGTTTTTCTTCTTCCAAGTTTCAGTTCAATCGCTCTGCATGCCATTTCGCCTAAGAACAGGGCCTTGTCTCTTCTGCTTTCGCTTGTTCTACCGATGTGTGGCAGAAAGTTTCGATCTATCACAGTCTTGGCTTTTTGTATGCGGTATTCTTCAACTTGACCGTGGGCGACGCGGTTTCCAATGAAGAGGATTGCGTCTTCTATCGTGTCTACGCCTATGGCCTTGTCAAATGAGGGTTCCAACTCTTTCTGTATCTCTTCTTCCAGCGAAACTGTTTCAGCTATCTCCTTATCTGATTCTGAACCTAAAGCGCGCACTAAAATTACGAACGGGATTAGCGTGGGTACGCCGGGTAGTGAGACATATACAGCTCCGTCGGACTTCAGCTTAAGCTCTATCCGTGCTCTGAAGCCAACTGTTGTTGAAAATATCTTTGCTTGGTATACTGGTTTTACTCCCTTTTCGTCTATGTCCACTATTATGCGGTTGGGTGCCAAGTCTTCCATGGCAACTATTGCCCGTTCTGAACCGTTTACTATGAAGTAGCCGCCTGGGTCGTTTGGGTCTTCTCCACAGGCTATCAGCTCTTCTCTTGAGAGTTGTGAGAGAAAGCATAATTTTGACTTCAGCATTACTGGGATGTTTCCGACATAAACGAGTTCCGTGTCTTGTTCCCTGTCGTCTATTACGGGAGTCATCTCAAGGGCTAATGGCGCTGCATATGTTAGACTGCGGAGCCTTGCTTCCATGGGCAAGATTTCGTGTTTCGTGCCGTCAACCTCCGTGACGTATGGACTGGTAATTCTTGTGTGTGGATCTATTATCCAGATCTGTCCTAACTTCACTTTGTATGGGCATTCAGGGACATCTATTGAAATCTCACTGACCTCATCTATCACTTCTTGTATACCATGGTCTATGAACTCGTTGTAGGAGTCTAAATGTTGGCGGACTAGGCCTTTTTCGTTAAAGAAGGCCTTTAATAGAAGATGTATATCATCCTTTGATGTTTCAGCCAATCTTAACCATCTCCCGCAATTTTACACTTAAACACACATACATGAAATTATTTGATGCGGGTTTTTTCAAACTTTTAGTTTCCTCCAACTTGAAAAATTGGTTTTTCGAGCTTTTAATGGGCTAAAAGCGTAACTGCACACTTTCTAATAAACTTTACCATTCAAGGATTGCTATTACCGCCCAATTTTTTGCTTCTTTGTGCTTTCTGAAGAATGAAATCAATGCATGCCCTTAACAGTTCTTCGATTCCTTTGGCTGTCCCATTGACATAAGGTTTTTCAAAGATGCCGCATTTTGGGTTTTCTTCTGCAGATTTTCCGTGTAAACTTTCGGATATACCCTCTCTGGGTTTTCGACATTCACCGCTATTTGGAGCTGAATAGGGTATATAAAAAAGAATTGCTGATTCGACTTCGCACATTTTTTATTTTTGCCGATATTATAAGTATTTTGTAACCAAAAGTAAAGGAGGGTGAAATGCCATGAATTTCAAAATCGTCGAATTCCTATTGGTATCGGCTTTGTTTGTTCAGCGGTTCTTGCTTCTATGATGATTTCAACTGGCTCATATGTGGCATCATGTGGCGGTGATCCGGTAGTGGCGGGCATCCATGTGGCATAAGTCAAATCAGTTAAACAAAAAGTTAAAAAAAGCCTATGACATATAACGTGTGATGATGCTCCATTGATTAAACGATTAGCGCGCGCTGTTGAGTCTCTACCCCCTTATATATAAGGGGGGTCTAGACCCGCAGACAGCCAGAGACTCTTTTAATAGAAAATGGAGCCTCGGGCGGGCGTCGATCCCGCGACCTACGGCTTACAAGGCCGTTGCTCTACCAGGCTGAGCTATCGAGGCACCTTAACTATAGAAATCACATCATCAAAAATAAAAACATTCGCTAACTAAGCCAGCGACTACTCTCTTGCTTCAACATATCCTCAGCCTTTCTCAAAATCTTCCTTTCATTAACATAAGTCAAAACTCGAAGAGCTTCCGAAGTGCGAAACCACTTAACCCTATCCGCTTCAAAATCATGATCTCTCACTGAACCCCCAACATACTTCAAAAGAAAAAAATGAACAATCTTCAAGATACGTTTTCCTCTAAAAAAATTGTAATTAATCTCCCCAATCTTCTCAACAATTTCACCTTCCAAGCCCGTTTCCTCCCTAACTTCTCTCATTGCCGTCTTCTCAGCCGTCTCACCCTTTTCAATCAACCCTTTGGGCAAACACCAAACCCTCCTCCTAGAAATCAACGCCACCTCAAACTGACCATTAATCACTCTAAAAATCACTCCTCCAGAGGATACCACCCGTTGAGTTTCCGATTCCATAGCTTTTCCACCAACCGCATTCCTACTTTAGGCTTCATACGCACAATAGACTAATACATTTACCCTTTTAAACCCTAACCAAAAACCCTTATTATCCACGACGTAACACTTATATTAGCGAAACACACACCAGAACTATTTCGAGCGAGTTAGTTCAAGCCATAAAGCAGATGCAGCTCCCATCAAAAAGATGAGGAGCGAAGGGTAAAGTGAGCCTTAAGCTCATAATGACACCATGCATAGGCAAAATGTTCACCGAAAACGCCAAACAGATACTGCCACAAGGCCCGATATGCTACGCCGTCTGGAGGATGGCTAGGCTTGAGAGCTGAAGAAGGGCGCGGCCAGCCGCGAAAGGTCCCGGGTAAGCGTATGCAGCTGTAGAACCGGGAATTCCTGAATGGGACTTCCTACTGCGGTTCTTCGGAACCGTGGTGCTCCCAAATGGGAGCGGGAACCCCCTGAACTGAAGCGTCTTAGTAAGGGGAGGAAAAGAAACCAAATGAGATTCCCCTAGTAGCAGCGAGCGAAAAGGGATTAGTCCAAACCGAACCCTGTGAGGAAGACTCATAGGGGATGTAGTGTTATGGGCCCGGCTTCCTTCTCACCAGTTAAGCTGAAGTGGCCTGGAAAGGTCTGCCATAGAGGGTGAAAGCCCTGTAAGCGCAAGCTGGAAGGAGTTGAGCTGGGATCCCAGAGTACCGTACCCTGGTTTGGGTTCGGGAATTTGGGACACACCAAGTTCCAAGACTAAATACGCCTCAAGACCGATAGCGCACTAGTACGGTGACGGAAAACTGAAAAGTACCTTGGAAGAGGGGTGAAAAGTGCTTGAAACCAGACGGTTACAGACGTGTGCAGCCTGGAAGGGTAGATCCCTCCTAAAGGAAACCATCGTGAGGTGGAAGTACGAGGGAGGGGGACTAGGGTTGCACGTTCCGTCTAGAAACACGGGCCGGGGAGTTCACGGCTGTGGCAAGCCTAAGGGTTAAAGCCCGTAGGCGTAGGGAAACCAATATGCACGCAGCCAGCCTTCGGGCTGGTGAGGTGCGAAGTCTGAAAGGACTTGGAGTCACGGTTGTGAGACTAGAAACCGGGCGATCTAGCCCTGGGCAGGGCGAAGCCAGGCGAAAGCTTGGTGGAGGCCCGAATGGGTGCTGACGTGCAATTCGTTCCTCAGACCTGGGGTTAGGGGCTAAAGACCAATCTAGCCCGGTGATAGCTAGTTCCCTCCGAAGTGGGTCGCAGCCCAGTCCCAAACGAGGCGGCCGGTGGGGTAGAGCACTGATTGGAAAGTAAGGAGTCGAAAGGCCCCGCTTTTCTTTCAAACTCCGAATTCATCGGCGCCGTAGACCTTGGGAGACGGGTTACAGGGGGTAAGCTCCTGGACCGAGAGGGGGACAACCCAGATTGAGGTTAAGGCCCCCAAGTGCTGGCTAAATGTCAACCAGAAGGGCGTCATAAGCCATAGACAGTGGGGAGGTAGGCTTAGAAGCAGCCACCCTTTAAAGAAAGCGTAACAGCTCACCCACCGAGGCTTATGGCCCTGAAAATTGACGGGGCTAAGCCAGCCGCCGATACCCCAGGGTGCAGCTTAGCGCTGCATCGGTAGGAGGGCGTCCTGGCTGGGTAGAAGCTGGGCTGTAATGTCCAGTGGACCGGTTCAGGATTGAAAATCCCGGTGGTAGTAACAGCAAAGAGGGGTGAGAATCCCCTCCGCCGAAGGGGCAAGGGTTCCCCGGCAACGGTCGTCAGCCGGGGGTAAGTCGGTCCTAAGATATGGCCTAACCGACCATGCCGAAAGGGAAGCCGGTTAAAATTCCAGCACCACGAAGGTACGATTGCGGCGACGCAAGCTCAACGCTTGACGCTTCTGGGTAGGTTGAGCAAGGCTGTCGCCTTGTTTAACCGTATAAACTTGGGGAGTGCCGTAATGGCGAGAACCAGGTGAAAGCGGGAATAGCCGCCCGTTTAGGGCGGTTCAGCTGATCTCTGGAGCCATTGAAAAGGGCGCTGAGAAGGATCCTTCGTGACCGTACCCAGAACCGACACAGGTGTCCCTAGGCGAGAAACCTAAGGCGTGTCGGGTATATGCCAAGCGAGGGAACTCGGCAATTTAGCCCTGTACCTTTGGTATAAGGGGTGCCTGCCGTTTAGCCTTTGGCTGGAACAGCAGGTCGCAGTGGCAAGGGGGTCCCGACTGTTTAATAAAAACATAGGAAGCCGCAAGCGCGAAAGCGTGTGAACGGCTTCTGAATCCTGGCCAGTACAGGTACCTAAAACCTGGGTTCAACCGGGCTAAGGGCCTGCAAACGCCGGGAGTAACTCTGACTCTCTCAAGGTAGCCAAATGCCTTGTCGGGTAAGTTCCGACGTGCATGAATGGAACAACGAGGGCCCCGCTGTCCCCGCTTGGTACCCGGTGAACCCACGTAACGTGGACGAACAGTCCACGAACTTCCAGCGGGAAAAGAAGACCCCGTGGAGTTTTACTGCAGTCTGTCGCTGGAATACGGTTGTGGATGCAGAGTGTAGACGGGAGCCGTTAATCCTGGTTTCTCCGGGAACCGGGGGAGGCAACAATGGAACACCGTCTTTCTGCAACTGTGTTTCTTACCGGTGCTTCGGCGCTGGAACAACGGTAGATGGGCAGTTTGGCTGGGGCGGCACGCCCTTGAAAAGATATCAAGGGCGCCCTAAGGTCGGCTCAGACGGAACAGAAATCCGTCGTAGAGTGCAAAGGCAAAAGCCGGCCTGACTGGATCCTCCACAGTAAGGGATCCAGAGGCGAAAGCCTGGCTTAGCGATCATCCATGTCCCCTTTGGTGGGGGCTGGATGTGACAGAAAAATTACCCCGGGGATAACAGGCTTGTCGCGGGCGAGAGTCCCTATCGACCCCGCGGCTTGGTACCTCGATGTCGGCTCTTCCTATCCTGGCCCTGCATAAGGGGCCAAGGGTGAGGCTGCTCGCCTATTAAAAGGGAACGTGAGCTGGGTTTAGACCGTTGTGAGACAGGTCGGACTTTATCTGCTGGGAGTGTTGGTTGCCTGAGGGGAAAGGGTCCCTAGTACGAGAGGAACGGGACGTTGTGGCCACTGGTTAACCGGTTGTCCGATAGGGCAGATGCCGGGCAGCTACGCCGCTGAGGATAAGGGCTGAAAGCATCTAAGCCCGAAGCCTCTCCTGAAAATAGGCAGCCGTTCCCTAATAGCGCTGGGCTGGTAACAGCTTGGTTAATGGGACGAGGGCTCCCATAGAAGATGGGTTTGATGGAGTCGGGGTGTAAGCCGGAAGGTTTCGGCCGACCGGCTCAGCCTGCGGCCTCCAAACGCTCGAGGTGTCGGGCTTAGGCAGTGTCTGGGTGATATAATCGGTGAACCTTGCCTGTGCATGGTGAATATGAGTTTTGAACTGTTGTAGATTTTGGATTTGTTGGGAGTTACCGCCCCTATTTATGGGTGAATATGTTCTTTTTGGTGAGAGAGCTTTTGTTCTCTGCGATGACTAGACCCTCCTTATATATACCTTGAACTTGCAGTTGTGTTTATGACTCGATGTCCTTTAAGGATTAATGTATGTACTGGCTAAGGTTCTGGTCAGAAATGTAGGATGGATTCAGAAGCCACTCCGCCCACAGAAAAGCTTCACTTAATGAAAGATTTTTAGAGGGGGAACTTGTGTTGACTTGAGGGTCTTTGCCTTTTCAACTAGTCTATATAATAAGGCGAATGGTTTTTGTTTGACGTTCTGTTTTAGAGTAATAACAGTGAAAATGTGTGCCCTTGATTTCTACGTTTGATCCTTGGCGTTCGAACCTTTGCACTTGTCCGCCTAAATTAACTTTTAACCCTTACACTGGATGTGATCATGCTTGCGTTTACTGTTATGCCTCAAGCTACATACCGAAATTCTTTAGGTGCAGACCTAAAAAAGACTTAATTCCAAGACTCAAGAGAGAAACAGCGAAACTCAAAGGCGAATTAATATCAATTTCTAATTCTTCAGACCCTTATCCAAGCTTGGAAGCCGAAACAGGCTTGATGCGGAAATGCTTAGAAATCTTATCTAGATGTAACTGCAAGATTCAAGTGGTAACAAAGTCAAACATCATGGTCAGAGACATAGACTTTTTAAAAAAGACGCAATCAATGGTCACCTTAACAATAACAACAGACAACGACAACATTTCAAAAATCATTGAACCCAATGCTCCACCCTCATCGCAACGGTTGAAGGCTGCTGAAACCCTGATTAGAAAAGGCATCCCAACATCCATACGCGTAGACCCGATAATTCCATTTGCAAATGGTAATCCAGAAAACCTTGTTGAGACCCTTGCTTCGATAGGTGTCAAACATATCACAAGCTCGACGTATAAGGTTAAACCGGACAACTGGAAGAGATTCAGTATGGCATTGCCAAAAACTGCTGAAAAGCTGAAACCATTTTATTTTGAGAAAGGTGAGAGAATTGGCAGATCTATCTACCTACCGAAAGAGTTACGACTTAAATTAATGGAAAAAGTGGCTGTGTTAGCTAAAAAGTACGGCATCCAATTTGGAACATGCAGAGAAGGCTTAAGCCATTTAAACACTGCGACGTGCGACGGTTCATGGCTAATAAAATAAGCATTGAATGGTAGCCCGGGATAGGTTCAAATATCGGTTTAAAATATCGGGGTAAAGACGCAATTCTCTGTCTTTTCTGGAAACCTCTCCCAAAATGGGCCTGAAAAGGATTTTGAATCGGTATTCAGGGAATGATAGAAAAATGGAAATGTAGAAGAATGTTCTATCCTTATTTTTTTGGTTGCTGTTCTCTTTTCTTTATTTCACTGTAGAGGTATTCAAACCACTCAAGTATCTCTGGTTGGTTTCTGACCTTTCTGTATTCCAATGTTATGTCTTTCATTTTTTCCCATGTCCATTTAATAGGCGTAGTGAACATATCATCAACCAGCTCTATGTCTATGAGTCTTCTTTTTAGAAGAATACCAATTCCTTCAAAGAACATGCCAACTGCCGTTGCTTCAGCCCACCCATGCTTTTCATCGTAATCATGCCAATCCTTCCTTTCTCTCTTCAAAACATCGTTCCATATCTTCTGGAATTCAAGACTATTGAACTGTGAGTAAAGTTTCATTACAAGGTCTGTCTGCCGCATCTTATTCTGATAGCGTATCTGAAGACTGTAATAGATGACTCCAGCCACAACACTTGCAGACGCTAACATAATGGAAACTGTCTGTATGTCAACCATTCTTAACACCCAAAAGAGAAGATTAAGTAAAGTGCGTATTAAAAGCTAACAGTATAGCATGTAGCTCAGCTCAAGTTCAAACAGCCACAGTTTACGTCCGTTTCTCAGTAGAAAATCTTAAGAAAATCTTAGTAGCCCGGGATACGTGACTTATCTCGTCTAAATTTCTCACATCGGATAACGAAGATGACGGGCTTGACTAGAGGAAAATATCGGTTTAAATTGTTGGGTTCTAATCCGCCTACACCATAGACAAAAATTTCACTTTGGCGTCTTTCTGGCGTTATTTTTGGATTTCGAAGGTCTATTAGGTCTTTGTTAAATATCTAGAGAAGCTTTCGCTATCCATTTTTCAATGGTTCCTGACAATTCTTTCTCATAATCCAAGTAATTATGAGGGGCGCCTTGAATTATTGCTGTGTCACATCTTTTGGCTGATATTGCTCTCTTCTTAATAACAGACAGAGCTTCCTCAACTTTATTATCAACAACAGACTCTCTGACTGTTCCATATGTAGCAAGTATCGGACATTTTATGGTTGACAGTTCCTCGAATCTAGCATTTGGGTCATGAAAGTTGAATATGCCGCTTTTTGTGTTCGGACCGAACGCACTGATGTAGGTCTTCGCGCTTATCGAAAATAGCCAAAGGGGGCAATAGACCCTTGGCATAAGTTCATCTGATTTTCCATGCTCAATCATCTGTCTAGCGATGTTGATTGCTTCATCATACTTATCCCCTAGCGCGGTTCGCTGAAGCCCTATATGGTCAAGAGGCGAAATGAGTACAAGTCCCTGGACTCTTTTATCTTGGGTCTGGTGTTGATAGAAAACCACTTTCAGGGTTCCTAAACTGGTTCCTTCAAGTATTACGTTAGAGTAGCCGCATCCCTGGAGAAAATCAATCCAAGCCTTTATGTCGCAAATGCACTCCTCGAAAATTTCGTAAGCGCTACCAATCTGAACGTAGGTTAGACCTGAATCCGTTTTCTTGAGGAGATAAGATAAATAATCATGCCCCCTCGTGTTTGTAGTCAAAAAAGCAAATCCACTCTCTGTGAGCCTATAAGCGATGTGCTCGACAAAATTTTCTTCGTAGAAATTTCCAGTAAATCCATGAATGTGAAGTACAACTATTGCATTTACCTTCTCAACTCTAGGTGGATAGAATGACCCGTGTAATTCAAGTCCATCATCCGTAAAAACGCGAACTAGCTCTCCTCTCATCCAGATTCATCCACTTAAACATTAATAAGGGCAAAGACTATGAAAAACTTGCTGTTATCTTAGATTGAACTACCTTAATTCGGGCCAGTTAGCTGCTTAAGACAAACGCAATCGATTACCAGAAACTTGCTTTAGACAAAAATCCCGAGAATTTAAACCTTGACCTGAGTACGGTTTGATGGTAGCCCGGGAGAGATTCGAACTCTCGTCAGCGGGTCCAAAGCCCGCTATGCTTGTCCACTACACCACCGGGCTTCTTGGTTTAGGGTTTTTGGCTAACTTTTTATTAGGTGATTTTTGATTAAAACCTTCCTCTCCCTACGTACTTTAAGTATAATCTTCCTAGTTTTTTCTATCGTTTCAGCTGCCCTAAACTTGTCAACATCGCCTAAATTTAGAAACTCTATTATATGCTTGTAGTTTCTGGGGTCTTTCTCTTCTAAGCTTTCCAAAGACCGTATCAAAGTCGTATAATCCAGTTTGACCTTGCC
>Ga0210051_1001155_pt1 | contig 26607 bp, 26 predicted proteins | sample CryGey092014_all_FD_185464 | JGI IMG/M metagenome (GOLD analysis project Ga0210051, IMG submission 185464) | Groundwater microbial communities from aquifer - Crystal Geyser CG23_combo_of_CG06-09_8/20/14_all (SPAdes) (version 2) | ecosystem: Environmental > Aquatic > Deep subsurface > Groundwater...
CAGAGCTAATAACATAAGTGATATCACGATCACTCACTACTACCCATAAATTAGTTTCATCTTTATAAAAAGTCTTTAAAATATTTTGTTTATTTGCTTTTAAAGTTATAGTAAAATCAGAAAATTCTGGAAACTGTTGTTTTTCTTTAATTATGTCATTAGCAGAGAGAGTTTTGAGATCATTGATTAAAAAATCCACTCGATCTTTTTTCGCTTCTTTCTCTCCAATAAACCATTTATCTTTCTTTTTTAATAAAACCAATTTAGTAATATTATCATCAAGTTCGATTTGTGTTACTTTATTTTCATCATTAATTAAATGAAGATTGAGGTCGCGATAGTCTTCCGGGTATAAAATACTTGATAAATTACTAGCAAGAAAAACATCTTCACTATCATTGGTTTTGACATATAGTTGTGATGAGCTATAGTTTTTACCAAGATAAAGTTTCCAACTTTTATCTTTAGTACTAAGATCTATGGAAGTATTGTTAATTCCAAATTCAAACTGTTTTTCTTTATTATTGGAAATAATATCCTCTTTTTTAAGTGTCTTTAATGTGTCTAAAATTTGATCAATTCTTGCTTGATCGGCTAAAAATTCTGTGTCTTTTTTAAGAATATACCATAGATTATTTTTGTTCTGTAAAGTCGTAGTGTTACTACCGTTAATTATTTTGATTTTAACTACCTGTTTTTTATCAAAATGAAAAAGAAAGGGAGATCCGGGTTTAAATTTTAATATAATACGATTACCAAAAATAAGGATTAGTAATAAAATAACCGTTGATAAACCTAACCAAAAGTTGCGTTGCTGATTTTTTTTCATAAGTTGGTAAAGTATAATATACTAATTACAATGAAAATTGTAAAATCATTTACAAAAAACCAATACAATGGATTATAACAAAGATAAGGAAATTGTTGCAGGGATTATTAATCACGATCAAAAAACTCTCAATGATTTTTATCAAAATAATTCTCAGATAATCTTTCGTTTTATCAATCGACAGATAAAAGATCCTCAACTTAGTGAAGAATTAACGCAAGATGTATTTATTGATTTTTTTGAAAGTCTACGTGATTTTCATTTCCAGTCATCCTTAAAAACATTTTTATTTTCAATAACCAAACATAAGATTATTGATTCGATTAGGAAAAAGAAAATTAAAAAGATACTTTTTTCTGCGCTTCCGAGCTATGTGGTTGAGGGTTTAAAAACTGTTTTGATTGACGATGAAATTGAAAAACAAGAGTTACAAAATAAAATCGCAAAGGTTTTTTCTCATCTTCCAAATGATTATCAGTTGGTTTTACGACTAAAATACCAAGAAGGGGAGAAAGTTCAAAGCATTGCACAAAAGTTAGCTTTAAAGTTTAAAGCAACTGAAAGTTTGATATTTCGGGCAAGAAAAGCATTTATTAATGTGTTTAAAACCATTTGATATTACATAGATTGTCATTGCGAACCCAGCTTAGCTGGGTGAAGCAATCCCGTTATTACAGAACGTCTTATTGGTAACGACCTGCCTGCCGGCAGGCAGGGATTGCCACGTCAGCCGACATGCGTCGGCTTCCTCGCAATGACATTGTCTTTTAAGTATAAAAAATCGCTATATAAATTATGAAAACAATTCCAACCAGAATACAAAATAAATACAGTGAAATTTTTTCCCTTCAGCCTAATCAGTTGGGAAATAATCGAATCAATTTATTTTATAAAATAACAACTCGCTTTCTTAAAAAAGCGCCGTTTATTGTAATTATTCCAGTAACGATGTTAGTCGTTGTATTAATCTATATTTTAATTGGACCGTTATTGGTGAAATTAGCATCATTTTTGCAATATGGATTTTAGTCAATATATAATTAGTTTTTTTACGAGCTTACTTATAGTTGTCCGACGATTTATTTTTCTAATTTTTCTGCCCTACAAAACCATTCGAAAAATAAGTTTGGAAAATGATTGGTTGCAAGCGATAATCATTCTTTTTTCAATATTAATATATTTTACGGTCAGTAATAAATTACGCGTATTATATTATTCACCGTTTATCATCTATCTAGTCTTTGTTATTAATTTTATTATTTCAACATGCTTTTTTTATTATGGTGCAAAGATATTAAAAAGTAAAGTCAACTGGCAATCATTTGTAATGACGTTTAGTTACAGTTTATTTCCAACTTTAATTTGGTTCATCACCAGTTCCGGTTTATATTATGTTTTACCGCCACCAAGAACATTGTCTATTTTAGGGAAGTCTTTTAGTATTCTATTTATTGCATTCTCCATTAGTTTATTATGTTGGAAAATAATTTTAATGTATTTATCTGTGCGTTTTTCCGGTCGCTTGAATTTTTATCGTACAATTTATCTAATACTTTTATATCTTTGCTGGTTTATTCCGTATTCGTTGTTACTATATAACATGAAGTTGTTTAGGATTCCGTTTATATAAGATATATATTAGATTATTTTTTTCAACTCCGCGATTGTGAGTCTTTTTTCTTTTTGGAGTTTCTTCTATATGGAAAAACCATGAAGTATTACGTAATACTTCATGGTTTTTAAGTTGAAGCAACTTATTCAAGATTTGTTAAACGAAAAATGTACATATTGACAAAATGTCATTTTGTGCTATATTAGGAACATATGAATAATATTGTCAATATTTCTGAGTTCAGAAATAATATTTCGGATTACATCAATAGGGTGATATATAATAAAGACACTTTTTTATTAAAAAAAGGAAAGTCAATTGTTGCTAAAGTTTTAATATATAGAGAAGAAAAAGAGAATATCAGTAAAGACAGAATAAAAAAGTTTGCGGGTATTCTTAATGATGTGGAGGCAAAAAATCTGAAAAAACAAATGAAAAAGTTTCGTAAAAATTTTAAACTACTAACTTAGGGAATATGGATATTTTAGTCGACTCTGACATAATAATAGATTTTCTTAATAATCAAGACTACGCAGTTAATTTTTTTAAAAAAGAGAATAATAAAGAATTTTTTATAAGCATTATCTCATGGATAGAAGTTGTTTATGGTTTTAAAAAAACAAAGATAAATAATAAAAAAAGGTTTTTTGAGGAATTTCTTGAAAAATTTCGTATCATAATTGCTCCAATAGATAAAAAAATAGCGGAAAAATATCTCGATGTTAAAATTGATTTAGAAAACAAAAGAGAATCCTTAGCAGATTTTGATCTTCTAATTGCCGCAACAGCAATTGTTAATAATCTAATTTTAGCAACGAGAAACACAAAACATTTTAAAAGAATTAAAGAGTTGAAGTTATTTTTATGATAAGAATATGCTAAACTAACTTATATGGAAAATATCAAAAAAACTTGTGGTAAATGTCAAAAAGAATTCTGGGTGATTAAACAAGAACAGGAGTTTTTATCTAAAATGAATTTGCCATTACCAACTAATTGCCCAGGCTGCCGTCAAGCAAGACGATTAAATGACCGGGGAGAAAGAGCTCTTTATCGAACCACCTGTCAAGAATGTAAAAAAAACATGGTGGTAACGTATGACCCTCAAAAAGAAACCCGCAAGATCCTTTGTAAAACCTGTTACTTGGCTTGGTTTGAGAAAAACCCGGTAATTCTTACATAACTGTATATGCAATTTACAAAATTTATCGAAGATTATAAGAAATTAAAAAACCTGACACCTCATTCTCCTCCTTATGTTCGTGAATGTATCAATTCGGAGTTGGGTGATTTTTTAGCTCATTGTCAAAACGCTTATTATTGTTTTGATACGTCATATTCAAATGATATTATTTATCTATTTGATTCTTATGCGGCTGTAGATTGTTGTGATGGAGATTATGTAGTTGAGTCGGAACTTTGTTATGAAGGTATAGACATTTTTAAATGTAATAATAGTAGTTATTTAAATTATTGTGCGCGAACTTATGACTCACATTTTTGTTATGATTGCAACGACTCTCACAATCTATTTGGATGTGTTTATTTAAATCATAAAGAATATTGTATTTATAATAAACAATATTCAAAAGAAGAATACGAAGCAAAAATACATAAACTTTTCAAAAACCTACCCGCAATTAATTTGATGGAAATACAAAAATTAAAACTGCGTTTTCCAGCAACAAGCACGATCGTTTCTAACGCGGAAAATAGTGATTACGGAAATCATGTGCATTATAGTAAAAATATGTATTTATGTTTTGATGCTGCAAGATCGGAAGATTGTGCCTATATTTATGATAGCCATCGTAATAAAAATTGTTTTGACTTAACACAAACTTTTTCATCAGAAAATTGTTATGAATGTGTCGATTGTAATAAACTTAACAATTGTTCGTTTATGACAGGTTGTGGATATATGTTTGAGAGTTTGTTTTGCGATTATTGCGCAAACAGTGATCATTTATTTGGATGTTTTGGTTTAGCAAAAAAATCGTATTTTATTTTGAACAAGCAGTATTCCAAAGAAGACTACGAAAAAGAAGTAAAAGAATTAATTGAGTCGTATAAGAATATCCATCTTATTAAATAATCGGTTCGGGGAACATTTCTTCCTTAATCAAGGCAACGGGTTTGTTGCTATAAACTTCACCCTTTTCCCACATCAACATTTCTGCTTCAACTTCTTTGCGGGTTTTAGCGTATAGTTTTCGCGAAGAATTAATCACCAGATCTATTTGATTTTGCGACGCTTTTTCCAGATTTAAAGTCTGTGCAGAAAACGGCTTTACTGTTTGACCATCAATTGACATCTTGATTAAAAAATTACGACTGTCAAGATTTAAAAAATCATTAACATTAAAAACCGGTTCAAACTCCTTAACAAGAATTTGAGCATCATCACCTCCGACACGGAAACTGATTAAATTTCCCACATTTCCAAAAACCGTGGCCCTAACTTCAGAAGGTAGTTGCTGCATAAACTGATGTGCGACCGTAAGATTAAGACGATATTTTCGTGCTTCAGATAGTATATTTCCGAAAGTCAAAGTTGCAAAATTCTGAAATTCATCCACATACATAAAAGTATCTTTTCTTTCCTCTTCCAGCATCTTTGTTCGAGAAAGAGCTGCTTGCCAGATTTTTGTCACAAACATTGAACCTAAAAGAGCAGCGTTTTCTTCACCAAGCTTTCCCATGGAAAGATTAATGATTAATATTTTTTCTTTATTCATGACATCTTCCAAAGAAAAGCCTGATTTTGCCTGTCCCACAATATGACGGATTAAAGGATTGGCAACAAATTGACCGATTTTATTGATGATTGGAACAATGGCTTCATTGGCAAATTGATCGTTCCATGAAGCAAATTCCGTTGCCCAGAATTTTTTTACTAAAGGATCAGTGATAAAAGAAATTACTTCCTGACGAAAAATATTATCAGTCAGCATACGTGGAATTCCAAGAATACTAGCATTTGGATATTCCAACAAAGCTAAAGTTGTATAACGAAGAACATGTTCAAAACGCTGGTTCCAGTTTAAACCAAACATTTTCTTAAAAATCGAGATAAAACCCGCCACAATGTTTTGTTTAAATTCATATGCCCCAACTCCTTCCATTGGATTAAAACCAATTGGGTAGTCAATGTCAGCAGGATCAAAATAAATCGTGTCTTTAATTCGATTTTCCGGAATATAATTAATAACTTCCCGGGCAAGATCGCCATGAGGATCAAGCAGTATTATTCCTCGTTCTTGTTCAATGTCCGCCTTCATCAATAGTTCAAGCATTTTTGACTTACCCATGCCGGTTTTTCCAATCACATAAAGATGTCGACGACGATCTGCAGTTTTTATCCCAAAAGCATTTTTCTGATTTTGATAGTTAGTATTTCCGAATAAAGATAAGTTCCCACTGGTTGGTAGATTTTGTGGCGGGGGAGCGCGCTTGCTTCGAATTTGCACGATTTGTGAAATTTCCTCTTTTTGATATGGAAGATGAAAAATTGTAGCAATTTCATCAGTTCCCAAACGAATGATTTTGTGTCCCAACTCTCGTTTAACAATGGCTTTGGTAAAATTATTATCTGAGTGAAGACGACTTTCTTTTAATGATTGAAGACCTGGTTGTTCCAAAATTTTTTTATATAGCGCTGTCATTATAGATAGATTAAGATTTACGCGACTTATATCCTTGCCAAAGGCAATAAAACGAATTGAAGTCTTGAAGTATGCTCGATTATCTTTTTCTTGTTCTAATAATAAATATTCGGGAACCTTATCAGATGGATAGGAACTAATTGATTGGTTGCGAGAACGCTCTCTGCGACTTTTGATCATTTTATTCCATAAATTATCTTTTTCTTGTGGCTGTAGTATAAGTTGGATAATCCCAATATCATCAGTAGTGAATGAGTTCGCAATACCGGAAAAAGAAACAAGCGGATTTTTTTCAAGAGTTTTATAGGTTTTAAAAGGAATAAATTCGTTCTTATCCAAATACATTTCATATCCCATTACGTGACGGGCGTTATATCTAGTTAGTAATTTTGTAAGATAATCGCCAACTTCTTCAATTTCTGCTTCAGGATATTGCGCATACCATTGGCCTTTAATCGTGTCTTTAATAATCGCGGGACAGGAGAGAAAAAACCAAATATATTTGTTGTAAATGGCAATTTCCGCGGAAATAAGATATTTTTTTCCTTTTAATATCTCAACCACTTGAGAAAAGAAATTGTCAGTGGCGCTCTCATTCTTTTCGTTATTAAAAGGAATACGCATTAATAAAACACACCGACGATTATTATCCATAGATAAAATATTATAAATGATTTTACTTTGATGTGCGACTAATAAGGTATGCGTATTGATGGAGATTTTGTGGCAAAAAAACTAGGTAAAAATATTGGTAACATTATTATTGCGCAACGAGATGATGAAGGCAATATCCATTGTGAAAATTTAATTGGAGCTGTGGTAATTCCTCTGGGAATAGCTGGTCCATTAAGAATAAATGGTGATCATATCAACGGTGATTATTATGTTCCACTGGCAACAACGGAAGGCGCTTTGGTGGCGTCGGTTAATCGCGGATGCAAAGTAATTAGTTTATCTGGTGGTGTGAATGTAAGTTTAAACCGAATAGGTACTACGCGTGGACCGGTTTTCTATGTTAACTCTCTTAAAGAAGCGGATAAGTTTGAAACTTGGCTACAAACTAATGAGAAAAAAATTGCAAAAGTTATTGAACAAACATCTTCACACTTAAAATTTATAAAACTTGAAACAAAAAATGTTGGAAACTACATTTACGTTAGATTATATTTTAATACTGATCAGGCAATGGGGATGAATATGGCAACTATTGCTACGCAGAAATTTGCAGATTATGTAGCTTTAGAAACTAAAACAAAATGTTTAACAATTGCCGGAAATTATGATATTGATAAAAAACCAAGCTGGTTGAATTTTATCAGTGGTCGGGGTTTTCAAGGATGGGGAGAGATAATAATTAAAGAAAAAATAATAAATGAAATATTAAAAACAACCTCGCGAAAAATCTTTGACGTATGGCTTGCAAAATGTATGATTGGATCGGCGATGAGTGGTTCAATGGGTTTTAATGCCCACTTTGCAAATATTATCGCAGCTTTTTATGTAGCCACAGGCCAAGATTTAGCACATGTAGTTGAGGGAAGTATGGGTATTACTTCGACAAAAGTTTTGGGAAATAACGATCTTTATTTTTCAGTTTATTTACCAGCATTAATGTTGGGAATGGTTGGTGGGGGAACGAAATTAAGAACACAAACAGAAGCTCGGGAAATTATTGGTGTTAATAAAATTGAACAACTGGTTGAGGTGTTGGTGGGAGCAATTTTGGCTGGAGAATTATCACTTTTAGCATCTTTGGCAGAAGGATCGTTGGCAAAAGTGCATGAAAAGTTAGGGCGTTGAGAAAATTTATAATTTCTAATTATTCTAATTAACCTAAATAATTATCAATGACCAAATATCAAGAAAAAAAATTCTGTTTAGGATACTTGGATTATTGGTTATTGGAGTTTGATTAGGTCAATTAGAAATTACGTTAATTAGGTCAATTTAATATGGTTGGAATTATTTCATACGGATTTTATGTTCCAAAATACCGAATATTAATTGACAATATTGCGAATGTTTGGGGAAAAAATCCTAAGGATATTAAATCATCGTTAATGATTGAGGAGAAAGCGGTTGCGGGAATAGATGAAGATTCTTTAACAATGGCATATGAAGCAGCAGCAATGGCATTAGATGATAGAATTGACAAAACAAAGATCGGTTCAATTTTTTTTGGGAGCGAAACACCACCTTATGCAGTTAATCCATCTTCAACAATTTTAGGAGAATTCTTAGGCGTAAAAAAAGATTACTTAGCTTATGATACTCAGTTTGCCTGCAAAGCAGCAACAGGCGCAATAATTTCCACAATTGGACTTGTTAAATCAAACATGATTAATTATGGATTAGTATGTAGCGCTGATAAATCAACCGGAAGACCACATGATGCGTTGGAGTATACAGCCGGATCAGGTGCAACTGCTTTTTTAATTGGAAAATCAAATGTAATTCTTGAAATTATTGATCAAGTTTCTTTTTCATCAGACACTCCTGATTTTTGGCGAAGAGAAGGAATCCGCTATCCTTCTCATAGTGGCCGTTTTACTGGAAAACCTTCATATTTTTATCATGTCCAAAATGCGGCAAAAAATCTTTTATTAAAAACTAAATTAAAACCGGAAAATTTTGCACATGCGGTGTTTCATATGCCAAATGGAAAATTTCCACGCGCAGTGGCAACCAGTCTTGGTTTTTCACAAAAACAAATTGAAAAATCATTGGTCGTTGGAAAGCTTGGGAACTCATATACCTCATCAGCTTTAATGGGGTTGGTTGCAGTTTTGGAATATGCAAAACCAAACGATTTAATATTTTTTGTTTCTTATGGATCCGGCGCAGGGTCAGACGGGTTTGTTTTTAAAGTCACAAAAAACCTGATAAACCATCGACAAAAATTTCAATCAATTATAAATAATAAAACCCAAATTGACTATCCAACTTATTTAAAATTTATGGGGATTATATAAAAATATCAAAAATCAAAGTTAAAAAATCAAAAATATAATTTATTAGTCAAAAAAATGTCGTCAATAATTGGTTATTACTCAACGCAATTTGGTGAACTTTGGAAAAAATCACTTTTCGATTTGGTTAAAGAATCAGTAGAGGGAGTATTAAAAGAAAACTATATTGAAATGAAACAGATAGATGCGATATTTTTTGGGAATATGTTGTCTGGAGTTTTGGAAAACAATCTACATAGCAGTGCAAAATTATCAGAAATATTTCATACAAACGTTTCAATATTTCGTGTTGAAGCAGCGTGTGCGTCTGGGGGAATGGCATTTCATTTAGCAAAACAATATTTAGATGCATATTCTAATAAAACCGTTTTGGTAATCGGAGCAGAAAAAATGACTGACTATTCTCCAGAGGAAACAACCGATGCTTTGGCTGCAGCAGCATCAGAAGAAGAACAAAACGCCGGGCTAACTTTTCCTGGCTTGTATGCTTTAATGGCTCAGGCGTATTGTGAGAGATATCATTATACCGAAGAACATCTAGCTCATATTGCATTTAAAAATCATTACCATGGAAGTTTAAACGAAAAAGCGCATTTTAAAAATAAAATTACTATTGAACAAATATTAAAAAGCGCATACGTAGCACATCCCTTAAAAGTACTTGATTGTTCGCCAATTTCCGATGGAGCCGCTGCTTTGTTGGTGACTAATGACTCAAAAAAAACAAAACACAAAGTAGAAATATTATCTTCTGAAGTGGCAACTGATGTAATATCTTTAAAAAACCGAAAGGATTTACTTGGTTTAAAGTCCGTGCGGATTGCAACGCAAAAAGCCTATCTGCAGGCTAGAATTAAACCGGATCAAGTTGATGTCGCTGAACTTCACGATTGTTTTACAATTGCAGAAATATTAGCGATGGAAGATTTAGGATTTTGGAAAAAAGGTAGCGGTGGGAAAATGGCCAAAGAATTGGTCACAATGCATGGCAAGTCAAAAAAATTGGTTGTAAACACATCCGGAGGCTTAAAAGCAGCCGGCCATCCAGTTGGAGCAACTGGAGTAAAACAAATAGGTGAGATTTTTTTGCAGTTAACGAACCAAGCGAGTACGCGGCAAGTAAAAAGCGCGGAAATCGGATTAACACATAATGTTGGGGGGTCAGGGGGAACAGCGGTTATTACGATATTAAGAGGGTGAGATAAAAAAATATAAATTAATAAATAAAAAAGATATGATATCACCAGTTAAGATTTGGCGGAGACAAAAAAAGATTAAAAAAGTTATGAATAAGATTGGTAAAATTACCAGTTGGACAATTGTCTATGTCCCGCCAAGTGATTTTAAAAAATATGCTCCATATCCCGTTGTTTTGGTTGAGTTAGAGAATAATCAAAAGATGATGGGGCAGTTGGTTGATTATGAAAAAAATGAACTAAAAGTTGGTCAATTAGTTAGAACAGTTCTGCGAAAAACACAGGAAACAGCGGTAGAAGATGTGATAGCTTACGGATTAAAATTTAAACCTATCAATCAGATCGATTCTGGACGCGCTCACTAACGTTCGCTTGCCAGAATGACAATATTCTAGATATGAAAAAAATAACATATTCAGCTCCGGCAAAAGTAATAATATCTGGAGAACATGCAGTAGTTTTTGGTAAACCAGCATTGGTTTCTGCAATTGATTTACGTTCAAAATTTTCTATTTGGGAAACAAAAATCCAAAAAAAAGACAGTAATGTTCAATTGATCATAGATGTGGTCCAAAAATACTTAACAAAAGAAAAAATCAAATTCAAAAATAAACGTTTTGACTTTAAAATTTCTTCGGAAGTTCCAGTTGGACGAGGTTTGGGATCATCAGCAGCTTTTTGTGTTGCTGGAGTAGCTGCAATATCATATTTTTATACAAAAAAACAACTCTCATTAGACATAATAAATCAACTTGCATACCAATGCGAAAAACATTTTCATAAAAATCCATCCGGCGTTGATCCAAGTATGGTTTGTTACGGAGGACTAATTTATTATCGGAAAGAATTTGAGTTTTTAAAAAATATCTCACGGTTAAATATAACAATACCAAAAGCGATTGAAGATAATTTATATTTAATCGATACGGGAAAACCACAAGAAAATACCGGAGAAATAGTAGTAAGAGTTGGAGCATTGTATAATAAAGAGCCGGAAAGAGTTGAAGATTTACTAAATCAAATTGAAAAAGTCACGAGAAAAATGACAGTAAGCATAATAAAAAAAGATACGCTAGTATTTCAAGAATGTATTAATGAAAATCAAATGCTGTTAGCAAAACTTGGAGTAGTATCAAAAAATACGATAAAATTACTTGAAAAAATGCGTCAATTTGGCGTTGGTAAGATTACTGGAGCTGGAGGTTTTAAGGCAGGGTCAGGGTTTATATTATCTTTTGCACAAGATAAAAGTAAATTAGAAAAATATTGCCAGTGCAACAAATTACAGTATTATAAATTCAAACAGTCGGAAGAAGGATTGAAAAGGGAAGAATAATATATCTCTTATTGAAGACTGTCTTAACGAGACAGTCTTGACGAGACTGTCTTTAAATTATGAAAATTAAAGTTTCAGCGCCGGGAAAGTTGATGTTGATGGGTGAACATGCAGTGGTTTATAATCATCCCTGTTTAGTTACTGCGGTTGATAAACGACTTTATGTTGAGGCGGAAATTATTGATAAAAATGAGGATGAAATTATCGCGCCGCAGGTGAAAGAAAGTCGGTTTGTGTTGGAAGCAATAGCATATTTTAAAAAACAGTTTAAAATCAATCAGTTTGTAAAAATCAGCACAAATGGAGATTTTTCGCATCGGGTGGGACTGGGTTCTTCTTCAGCTGTGACGGTTGCAACTTTTAAAGCTTTGAGTTTAGTATTTAACATTAATTTGACAGATCGCCAAATATTTGATTTAAGTTATCATGTAAATATTGCAATTCAAGGAGTGGGCTCGGGATTTGATATTGCTATTGCCACATTTGGGAAGACTACTTATTTTGTTACCGGAGGAAAAATAATTGAACCTTTAAACATTAAACCTTTACCACTGGTTGTGGGCTATTCAGGTATTAAAGCTGATACTCCATTTTATATCCGCAAAGTACGTGAAGCATTTCGTAGTCGGCAAACACAAATGGATAGTATATTTGAAGAGATTGAAAGTTTAGTTGAGCAAGGAAAAGCATTATTGCTAAATAGCGATTATGAAAAAATGGGAGCATTAATGACAAAAAATCACCAATTACTTCAACAATTGGGAGTAAGTATTCCAAAATTGGATTTAATGGTGGAAAAATCAATTAAGGCCGGAGCATGGGGCGCGAAATTATCTGGTGCTGGAGGTGGAGATTGTATTATTGCGTTAGTTTCAGATGACAAAAGAATCGTAGTTGAAAACGCGATAAAATCTGTGGGTGGAGAGATAATTACGGTTGATAATAATGCAGAGGGAGTGAAAGTGGAGGAAGAGGTATGAAAGCGACAGCAATTGCACCGGCAAATATTGCATTTATTAAATATTGGGGAAAGAAAGATGAGGAGTTGAGATTGCCAACTAACGGAAGTATTTCGATGAATTTGAGTAATTTATTGACAACAACAACGGTTGAATTTTCTTCAAGATATAAAAAGGATGAAATTTTGATTAATAATAAAATTGATGAAAAAGAAAATAAAAGAGTAGAAAATTTTCTCGATAAGGTTAGGCAGATGGCAAAAAGTAATCTTCGAGCAAAAGTAGTATCAGAAAATAATTTTCCTAAGTCAGGAGGTTTGGCTTCATCCGCCTCAGGATTTGCTGCTTTAACTGTTGCTGCAACCGCTTCAATAGGATTAAATCTTTCAAAAGAAGAATTATCAATTTTAGCAAGGATTGGTTCCGGTTCAGCTTGTAGGTCAATTCCTCATGGATTTGTGGAGTGGTTTGAGGGAAATGACAGTCAAAGTTCCTTTGCGCAATCAATTCACCCAGCTGATTATTGGAACATTCTTGATATTATCGTCATTTTTCAAAAGGGAGATAAAAAAATTACATCAACTGACGGACAGAAGCTTGTAAAAACTAGTCTTTTTTTTAAGGAAAGACTAAACAATATAAAAAATAAAATTGAGAATATAAAAGAATTAATAAAACAAAAAGATTTTATTAATTTTGGTGAATTAGTAGAGAAAGAGGCGTTGGAGTTGCATGCGATTATGTTGACATCAGATCCACCAATTTTATATTTACAACCAAAATCAATTGAAATAATTCAAGCGGTTTGGCAGTGGAGAAGTGAAGGATTATCTGTTTATTTTACGATTGACGCTGGTCCAAATATTCATTTGATTTGTCAGGAGAAAGACCAAAAACAGTTAGTGGATAAACTACAAAAGATTAAGGGTATAAAATATATTGTTAATTCACCAACAGTCGGAACAAGGTTGACAAAAAAATATTTATTTTGATTAGTTCTGGATCCCCGTCTTCACGGGGATGACACAATCCTAAAAACTTAATAGTAGCTTGTTATTCGTTATTTAAAGATGAGGGATGTTAAGAGTACAACCGTCGGTTGTGCATTGAATAATGTTACCTCCAAGTACTTGATTGCTAATTACAGTAAATAGTACAAAGGCGACAATCACAAGAAGTAGTCCAATAACCGCATTAAGAATTTTTAGTTGTGCTTTAGCAAGCTTTTCTTTTTCTCCATTTGAACCAATCCACTCAATTGCTGCTAGTAATAATTGAATTAAAGTCATAATTGCGGCAACTACAATTACAAGTTGAATTGCAACAGAAAATAATCTTCCAATCCCAGCAATCGGATTACCTCCTGCAGGTGTTCCGGTTGGTGGCGCAATTGTACCAAAAATACTTCCAACATCTTGTGCGAGTAACATGATTAAAAAGGTAATGTTAAATTAAAAACAAAAGCAATGATCTTCATTATTAAATATGCACTGATAACAAAAACAAGCCCTATTATTGCAAACATTAAACTTTTTTGAGCTTTTTTAATATTTTCTGCATTTCCACCGGCAGTGAGATAAGTGAAAGCAGCAGATATAATTGTAACTAAAAAAAGAATAGCAGCTCCAATCATTAAAAGAGGAGTGATTAAGTTATAGATTACTCCAATGTTCATAAATTTTGCTGGAGCAAAACTTGTAGGATTAATAAATGAAGTAATGGTTGGTGGCATGTATAAATTTTATGGTAAATTAGGTATAATGTCAAATAATAAGAATTCACTGTCATTGCGAACCCGAGTATAGTCGAGGGTGAAGCAATCCCGTTAATATAGAGCGTCTTATTGGTAACGAGATTGCCACGTCATCCCGCTCAGCGGGATTTCTCGCAATGACATTGTTTTTGTTAAAAAACATATGATAAAGAAAAGCAATCTTCCTATTCATGTGGCAATTATTCCTGACGGTAACCGACGTTGGGCAAAAGAACATAATTTACCGACGTTTGAAGGTCATCGAAGAGGATATAATGTTGCCAACAAAATTGCCAAACACGCTCATAAGATGGGAATTCCAATTCTAACCTATTGGGCATTTTCAACTGAGAATTGGCTTCGTATAAAAGAAGAGGTGGGTTATTTAATGAAATTGTTTGAAAAAGGAATTAATCAACATTTAAAAGAAGCTTTGGTTGATCAGGTGAGAATAATTCATATTGGGAGAAAAGATCATATCTCCTCTTCGCTCCGAACCAAAATTGAAGAAGCAGAAAAAAAAACTAAACATTTTGATAAAAAATATTTGGTTATAGCATTAGATTATGGAGGAAGGGATGAAATTGATAGAGTAATTAATAGAATTATGAATTATGAATTAAGAATTAAGAATAATGAATCAAAAATGCAGAATTTCCCACTTCGTCCTTCGGACTTCGAGGGACGAGCAGAATTTAGAATTAAGAATTTAGAGATCGGAAGACAGAAAACAGAAATCAGAAATCAGAAGACAGAAATAAATAATTTAAATCAATATTTAGATACGAAGGATTTACCGCAGCAGGAACCGGATTTAATTATTCGTACAGGTGGAGAAAAAAGAACCTCGGGTTTTATGCTTTGGCAGTCAGAATATAGTGAATATGAATTTGTTGATAAACTTTTTCCTGACTTTACGATTGATGATTTTGAAAAAGCTATTAAGGATTATCAAGAACGTAAACGGAGATTTGGGAAGTAAAAAATAGTTAATAATGTATATTATGTCTGGATTTCCGCTTTCGCGGGAATGACTGGGAATAACAAAGACAAATATTTTGTTTGTGTGTTTATTATATAAGCTAATTGTTGGATAATGTTGTTCTATAATTAATAATATGTTTAATCCACAATACTTAATTACGAACAAAATTCTTAATAACATTTCAAAAATTGAAGCGTCGGAGGAAGTGATTCGGCATTCACCACTGCTTCCACTTTGGGAAAAGCAATTTAAAGAAGATGCAATTATCCGTTCGGCTTATCATGGTACGCACTTAGAGGGTAATAAACTTCAAAAAGATGAAGCCAAGGATGTTCTGATGGGAAAAGACGTGATAGGTCGACCGCGCGATATTCAGGAAATTATTAATTATCGAAAAGTGATTGATTTTATTGATGAAGAAGCAAAAAGACAGATCGAAAAAATTACAGAAACTTTAATTAAAAAACTTCATCGAATTATTGTTGTTAAGATTTTACCAGATGAACAGGCAGGCGAATATCGATTAAAACAAGTGATTATCCGTAACTCACAAACCGGTGAGATAACTTTTCGCCCACCACCACCTTTGGAAGTGCCATTTTTAATGCGTGAATTTATTTATTGGGTGAATAAAACTGATAAGTCAGAAATGCATCCAATTATCAAAGCCGGTATTATTCATCATGAGATGGTACGGATTCATCCGTTTATCGACGGGAATGGTCGGGTATCGCGCGTGGTGGCAACTTTAATACTTTTGCTTGGAGGATATGATATTCGTAGGTTTTTTTCACTTGAAGAATATTACGACAGAGACGCGGCATCATATTATCAAAGTTTGCAAAAAGCGTCTTCTGGGGATTTAACATCTTGGTTGGAATATTTTACGTTTGGTGCGGCAATTGAGTTTGAAAAAATAAAAGAAAAGATTTTGCGGCTTTCCAAAGATGTCAAACTTAAGGAAAAATTTGGTGGGCAGCAAATTTATTTGACCGAACGTCAAGTCAAAATAATTGAGTATATTCAAGAAGTTGGCTATCTCCAAAATCAGGCATTTCTTACGCTTTTTACAAATGTGTCTGAAGATACTGTGCTGCGTGACGTACAAGATTTAGTAAAGAAAGGGTTAATCAAAAAAGTGGGGAGTACGAAATCGGCGAGATACATTATGGTATAGTAGTAAATCCCAAATCCAAATATCTAAATCCCAAACAATATCAAAATTCAAAAAATACAAAATTATAAACAGTTTTGGACATTTGTTATTTGATAATTTGAAATTATTTAGGATTCAGGATTTTTGATTTTGAAATTAATATCTTTATATGAAATTTTCACAATTGGCGATATATATACAACAGATTGATAAAACACAGTCGCGATTAGAGATCACTCGCTTGCTTTCAGAGTTATACTTAAAACTGAACAAAGAAGAAATTGATAAAACAATCTATTTAATGCAAGGAAGAGTTGCTCCTTTATTTGATCCAGTTGAGTTTGGGATGGCGGAAAAATCCGTGATAAAAGCCGCTGTATCTGCAATGCAGATTGACCCATCGCTTTTTAAAACCAAATATCAAGAAATTGGAGATATTGGAAAAACCGTGGAATACTTTAAAAATCAATATCACTCATTTGAAGAGATGGATTTGGAAATAATCGTTGTTTTTGAACAGCTTCAACGTTTAGCAAAAGCCAGTGGAAATGGTTCTCAAACTTTAAAACAAGGAATTTTGTCACTATTGATTCGTCAACTTAATGCGGTATCTTGTTGCTATTTAGTGCGTATTCCTTTGGGAATATTACGTTTAGGATTTTCTGACATGACGGTGCTTGACGCACTATCATGGATGTTGACAGGTGATAAAAAATTACGGGGTGAAATTGAACACGCTTATCATGTCTTGCCGGATTTGGGAATGATTGGAAAAATCGTTAAGAAAGATGGGATTAAAGGAATAAAAACCATTAAGCCAAAACTATTTACTCCAATAATTATGATGCGGGCAGAACGTTTGTCTTCTGGGGAAGAGATTATTAAACAGATTGGTCGGTGCGCGATTGAGCCAAAGTATGACGGTTTTAGATTGCAGGCGCATTTTGATAGAAAATTGAATCAAGTTAAATTATATTCCCGAAACTTGGAGGAAGTATCTCTGATGTTCCCGGATATTGTTGAAGGAATAAAGAAACAAATACATGGAGATAAGATAATAATCGAAGGTGAAACAGTTGGGTTTGATCCAAAAACAGGAAAAAATTTACCATTTCAAGAAACCGTGCAACGTAAGCGTAAGTATGATATTGCAGAAACAGCTAAAACCGTACCTTTAAAATTCTTTGTATTTGAGTTGTTATATATTGATGGAATTAGTTATTTATCGTTTGGATTTGAAAAACGACGTGAAAAATTAACTCAGATGATTGAAAAAAACAAAAATTTAGTATTAGCTCCGCAAAAAATAATTAATGACGGTAAATTAATCGAAACTTATTTTGATCAAGCAGTGAGTGATGGGTTAGAAGGAATTATGGCAAAAAAACTTGACGGAATATATCAACCAGGGGCACGGGGATGGAATTGGATTAAATTTAAACGGAGTTATTCAAGTAAAGTTAACGATACGATTGATTGTTTAGTGATGGGATATGACCTGGGTAAGGGAAAACGAACCGGTTTTGGAATTGGTGCGTTTTTAGCAGGAGTATATGATGAAAAAAATGAACAATATTTAACAGTGGCAAAAATTGGAACAGGACTGACAGATGAGGAATGGAAACAACTAAAAATCAAAAGTCAAAAATCAAAAGTCAAAAGTAAACCAGAACAATATATTGTAAATAAAATGATGGAGTGTGATGTTTGGTTGGCACCAAAAATCGTGGTGGAGATTCGGGCTGATGAGATTACCCATTCACCGGTGCATACGGCTAAATTAGCACTTAGATTTCCTCGATTAGAAAGGTTTCGAGATGATAAAATTGTGACAGAGATTACTACAATTACTGAATTAGGATCAATAATTAATAATCAAATAATTAAATAATAAAATAAACAAATTAAAAATATGAGAAAAATTATCAATCATCCTTTAATAAATGCCTTTTTGGGTTTGATAATCGTAAGCGGATTTATTCATATGATTATTTTATCGACACAATTCATTCTTACAAGAAATTTGGATGTTTTTAATTATTTTAAAATATTAGATCTTGATTTTTTTTGGAAAGGAATCCATGGTATTCCCTCATTGATAATCTCAAGTCTAACCCAAATCTTAATTTATGTTGTAATTTGGAGGTTATATTCCAGAAAACTAAAAAAATAATTTTAGGCTGTCAAAAATTAACGGATATCTGAGAAGAAGACTTTTTTTTCACGATAAAAAAAATAGATAAAAAATTGATTAATATATGAAAATAGGCCCTTTAATAACCCTTTTGAAAATCTTCTTCCGGAAAAAATTACTGGGATATTAGGAATAAATTTGATTACTCCGATTTTTTTAACCTTGAACGATAAATCAATATCTTCAAGTCCGTTAATGTCATCATTGAAACCACCTGATTTGTCATAGATTTTTTTGGATATCCCAAAGCTAAAACCGCTTAACCAATAGTGACCAAAAAATATACGATAGAATCTCATAGACAGTGGTTGAATAAGATTAAAAATAGCATTAGCAGACCAACCACAATCCACTATTTTACTGCTTCCAGTTACGGCAATGTTTTTTTCCAGCAATAGACTATTAACTAGTGTTTCTATCCACTTTGGAGGAACGATTGTATCCGCATCTGTAGATAAGATAATATTACCTTTTGCGTATTGGAAGCCCATTTTTCTAGCAGGACCTCTTCCTTTTTTCTTTTGTTGAGCAATTCTTAAATCTAATTTATCTCGAAACTTTTTGATAATCTCAACTGTTTGGTCGGTTGAATTGTTATTGACAACAATAACTTCAAATGAGTGCGAAGTTTTTTGACTTACTAAAGCAGTTAAACAAGCAGCAATAACTTTTTCTTCGTTAAAACAAGGGATAACAACGGAAACTAACATTTTTAATTTTATTAAACAACTAATTTTTTGCTTTCTAAGTTGGAAACAAGAACAGGCTAATGTTGATATAATAACACATATGCAACCTTTTTTTTCTATTATTATTCCCACCTTAAATGAAGAGCAATGTTTACCTCGGCTTCTGGAAGATTTGCAAAATCAAAATATCCGTAATTTTGAAGTGATTGTTGTTGATGGCGGATCTTCTGATATGACAATAACAATTCCATCACACTTTCCTCAATTAAAAATTCGCTGTTATAAAATAAAAAAAAGTAATGTTTCCATACAGAGGAATTTTGGAGCTGGCAAGAGTCAGGGTAAATATTTAGTCTTTTTAGACGCAGACAGTCAAATAATAAGAGGTTTTTGTAAAAACCTACAACATACAATTAAGATGAAACCTAGTTTGGTTTATATACCGAAAATCTTGCCAGAAGATAAAAATATTCATTCACGTCTGATTTTTGAACTGGTCAATATTATTATTGAACTTTCACAACTAATGCCGCGTCCATTTTCATCAGGCGGAAATATGATTTGGGAAAAAAATTTTTTCTCTCTAGTTGGAGGATTTGATGAAAAACTATTTTTAGCAGAAGATCACAATATTATTGGAAAAGCTGTATCTTGGGGGGTACATGCTCGTTATTTAGATGGTATTAAAATCGTTTTTTCGTTACGGAGAATTGAAAAAGAAGGAAATCTGCGATTGTATTATAAATACATAATTGCCACTGCTTATATGGTCCTTAAGAAAAAAATTGATAAAAAGATTTTTGACTATCCAATGGGGGGAGCCGGTTATTCTTTATCCAAATCCAAAAAGAAGAAAAAATACCACTTGATTGATCAACTTCGATCATATCTAAAACAAGCAGAAAGATTGATCGTTGATGATGTTAGTAAAAAATAAATAGAATTAATCAACATTTTTACTTAAATATTTCTTTAATATTTTTTTCTTCGTTAAAAATTGGGACAATTGCAGAGACTTTCATTTTTATAATTGAAAACGCGAAATGATTGGAAAATGGTCGGAAAAACCAACAGAAATTTTTTTGGACTGTCCAGATTGGAAATTACGATAAAGTACATAATCATTTTTACTTCTAAAGGAAAAGAAGCGCAAAAATATCCACTCAAAAGTATAAGTAATATGGTTTGTAGCTTCAGAGAAATGGTATTTATGCATTAGCGATTCAAATTTCTTTCGACCGTACGAATAATTAAAGTCACCGCTAACAATAGTGGGTGTTTTAAAAATCGCAGCATCTTGTAGAACATTTTCAAGCTGTTTTATACGAATGCTGTTGGTTCCATGCAACGATAAATGAGTATTAAAAACAATTAGTTTTTTTTTAGTTGTTATGTGTTGAAAGTTAGTTTTTAAGACTGTACGTGGTTTATTACCACCTCTAAATATGCGTAGCAAGGTCAGTAATGCCTCATAAATACTTTTTTGTAAAAAAATTGTTTTTGAATTATTGAATGCAATTGTCTTTGGATTATAAAAAGTGGCTAAGCCGTAAATCTTCCCAAATTTAATAAATGAATTCGAATAATCTGCAAGAGTATAACCATAATTAGTAATTATTTGAAGGTTTTTTTCTGTTGTTTCAATTTCTTGAAAGCAAAGAATATCTGGGCTGTGGATTTTTAAAAGCTTTGTTAGTCTTTCTACCGCTTGGTTAAAACAAGTGTTGTATGTCATCAGGGAAAAAATCATATTAGGCAATTATACTAAAAAACAGTTGCGTATGATATTAGTAGTTATCCACATAGATTTTTATGAAGTTAATTGTCTGTTGTAACAAGCTATATTGACGATATTTTAATATAGGTTATCTTATAGTAAACATCAATATTTCTATAGGACTTGACAAATTAATATTCGTTGTTTATATTGTTCTTATGCAGAATACACAAAATATTAATATTATTTTAAGAAAACGCTCAGAAAACAAAAAATATTTGACTGATTTTGTTAAGAATCAGTTCAAACAATTAATAAAGAAGAACTTGAGTATTCCTGTGACTTTGTATCATTTGTAATATGTAGTAAGTCCGCCAACGTTCGAATTCGTCCCGCTCAGCGGGACGAAAGCTCACTTTGGCGGATCGGAAACAGTTTCTAAAAAAAGAGCATCACTATCGCTCGTATATGAGGGGACGACGAGTAGTAATGCTCAGATTTAAACATAGCAAATTCTTCATTAACTGTCAAGAGGCTATTATTGTAGATTATTGTAGAGCCTTAAACTTATAAATAATGGGATAGGGGGTTTGTAGTTAGAAGATAGGGGATGATAAAGGACGATAAGGGTGATAGATTAAGATGCAATCAAAACTTAATTTTATAGATCTTGCCATTACCACTGGTGGTTGAAAAAATAAGCTTACCTAAACGATTAAATTTCTTAGATTTAATATTTTTATATTTGTCTTTTTCCATTTGAGAAATTACAACATATTGAACTTGGTACTTCATTAATAGTTTTTTAGTGTCTTCCAGATTATCAGATTCATATAGTGTAAGAATGTCCGGAATTCTGTCGCCAACAACCGATGGAGAACCACGCCAAAGCCATTCGTGCACCCACCAACCGGCAACAGTGGGTAGTCCGGTATATGCGGATATTCGATTATAATCAGTGTAAGAATCGCCTTGTGCTTCCAAAATTATCGGTTGCCCCCTTATTTTGTTATTAAAATAATTAATAATTTGTGAATCATCAACATAGGTTGTTTTAAGCCAAGCGTCACCGTTAAGTTGAGGGACTTTTGTAAGGTTTCCATAATACGAAGGAAAGGAAAAAAACGGATAAATAAAGACTAAAAAAAATACCATTGCGAAGATTATCTGACTAATAATCCTGCTAATCCGATTTAATGAACGCAATTGATACAGAGTAAAAACTGAAGCAATTCCCATCATAATAAATGCTTGATAACCCAATTTAAACATAGTGTTAGCTCGGAAATGTGCAGGATATATGTCTTTAATGTAAAAAAACTCAGGGATAAGGATAAGAAGAGTTCCGAAGGAAAATAAAATTAAGATAAAAACATCGATACTCGAAGTAGTTAGTAGTTGGTGGTTAGTAGTTAGGAGATGGTTATTGGCAGTTGATAAGGGCGCGTCACGCCGCACCCGTACAGTTAGTAATCTATCGTTGGCGGATAAATTGTTTCTGGTTTTTTTATAAATTATGAAAATAAATAGACCAAAACAAATCCAGAAAAACCCCCATAATACAAACAACATCCAAAGTGGATCGGGTTGACAGTTTCCTTTTTCAAAAAGAAACGGACCAATTTTTTGTAAATTTACTAAAAAATTTGGGGCACAGTTTAGACCGATTCCTGAGACAAAAGGGGAAAAATTAACGGAAAATGGGAAAGAGAAAATAATAAAAGATCCAACTAAAGTAAATATATAAAAAAGAAAACGATATGAAAACCCAAAAAGAACAAAAAAAATTAGGGACGTCAATAAAAGATAAATAGGGCCGTCAAAGGCATTGGTCATGTAGTGAATGGCAGTGAGGAAACCTAGTGAGATAGTAGTTAGTAGATAGTAGTTAGGAGTTAGGAGGGAGAAGGGAGAGCTTTTGTTCGCGGGCTGGCGGATTGATTTATGATTTATGAATAAAGTTAATAGGATAAATAACGTTAATAGTACAAAAGGAATGTCGAAAACATGACCATGAAGATCTGCCACTACATATGAATATGAAGGAAATTCGTGGATTGTGAAAGGAATAAAACGAGTGGCGTTTGGATACCAATATTTGGTTGGATTATAACTTCCAAGGATCTGCCAGAAAGGAATAACTTTTTCGTTCGGATAACCACTGGTAAAAACATAGATTGTATGGAGATTTCCGGCAAGATTAACAATGAAACTACCTATTAAACCAAAGATTACTGTACGTAAAAAATCAAACTTTTTGATTAGAGAAATTGGGTTGATAAGATGAATAAGATTTATGGTGAAAGAAAAAACAATGGTAATTGCTTGAGCAAAAATAGTTGCCAAGATTAAGTTATATCCAACTGTTGGGAGAGTATTGGTCAGTTTTATTAAAAAGGCACCGGTAAAATGACCAAAATAATAATAATTTATCGGGTTGCCTTGGGGGGCTGTGGGACTGGCTGAAAGCCACATATCAAGAGGCGGAAAATAGGTTGAACGTAAAATGGACTTAATAAATCCAAAATCCATGAATTTTTCTAAACCTCGAAGTGACGGCTCTTGACCGCGGATAAAAGCAAGGAAAAATAAGGCAGCGATAAATAAAATTTCTTCAATAACGATAAAGATAAGCATAGTATGTTTATTATTAACATCGACTACCGTTTGACTGTCTTTATGCTCGAATGTGTCTTTTTTCTTACATACCAATGCGAGAAAGTTGGGTGTCATGGCACGTAATCCTCGTCGCAAGTGGTAGTAAAAAAAATCCACATTCTTCGCATGTCTCTTTGTTTTCTTTTCCTCTTTCCGCTCGACTTTAATAGTTGTTATCAATAAGGAAACGATTGCAAACAGAAGCATTATTCCGATAATTGAAGTCCGTTGGAAAGGTAAAACATGAGTTAGTCCGCCGATGAAAACAAGATAACTGATGATTAAAATTGCAATGGTTTTGGCAAAGGCATAGCCACGATCAATGGTAAAAGGAAAGAATTGACTGGTAATGGGAAAAAAAATCATACCAAGGATAAGAAGATAAAAATACCAGTGTAGTGTTTGGTTAATCCAGTCCATAAAAATTACTATTGGTAACGGGATTGCTTCGTCCCCCGCTTTTCGCGAAAGGCGGGGTCCTCGCAATGACATTGTTCGGTATAAATTTATCAAGTAACCTGAACTATGACATTATATATGATAAAATATTGCACATGGACAGCAAATTTCAGCCGGCTTTGTGTGAAAAAGAAATATATAAGCTATGGCAAAGAGATGTTTTAACAAAGAAATCTTCGGAAAAACCTTTTACCATATTGATGCCTCCACCAAATGCAAATGCATCGCTTCATGCAGGGCATGGAATGTATACAGTGGATGACATAATGATTAGATGGAAAATTTTGCAAGGATATGATGCAAAATGGATTCCAGGTTTGGATCATGCAGGTTTTGAAACTCAGTATGTTTTTGAAAAACATTTGGCCAAACAAGGTAAGTCGCGGATGGATTTTGATCGGCAAACTCTATATCAGGATATTTTTCAATTTGTAAAAAATAATTCCGGATTAATTTACGAACAGTTTAAGCAGCTGGGATTTTTGGCACAGTGGGAGAGAAGTGTTTTTACTTTGGATGATCATGTTTTGCAAACAGTTTTTCAAACTTTTGAAAGAATGATCAAGGAAGGTTATGTTTATCGATCTGATTATATTGTTAATTATTGTACACACTGTGGGACTTCATTTTCTGAGTTGGAGACAGATCATATGGAGCGAATTGACCCACTTTATTATATTAAGTATGGACCATTTGTTTTGGCAACGGTTAGACCGGAAACAAAGTTTGGTGACACTGCACTGGCAGTTAACCCCAAAGATAAACGTTATAAAAAATGGGTGGGAAAAGTAATTGAGGCAGATGGTTTGTTGGGCAGATTTAAAATCAAGGTGATTGCTGATGACTATGTTGATCCAAAGTTTGGAACCGGTGTGGTAAAGATCACTCCAGCTCATGATCCAAATGATTTTTTAATCGGGAAGAAACACAATTTGGAAATCAAACAAATCATTGACATGAATGGTCGATTAAATCAACTCACTGGTCCATATGCGGGATTAAAAGTAAAAATCGCCCGGCAAAAAGTAGTCGAAGATTTAAAAGCAAAAGGTTTAATTGAAAAAATTGATGAACAATATTCGCATGCGGTAACGGTTTGTTATAAATGTAGTTATGACTTGGAGCCAATAATTGTTCCAAACTGGTTTATTAAGGTTGAAGATTTAAAAAAATCAGTGATTGAAGCAATTAAAAAAGATGAAATAATTTTTCACCCAAAACGATTCAAAAAACAAATTTTACAATGGTTAAAGGTGATGCATGATTGGCCAATCAGTCGTCAAGTTATTTGGGGAATTAGAATTCCAGCTTGGTACAACGTTCAAGAAAATCCAGATATTTTTGTTGTTTTCTTGGATGAAACAAAAAAGCAAATGCAAGGGAAAATTAAAGAAATATTGAAAACATATTCTTTAAGTGAAGTTGCATTAGGTTTACAGAAATTAGTGGCACCAAAAAATGCTTCTTATACAATCAGCCAAACTACACCTGGTGATCAATATTTGCAAGAAACTGATACGTTTGATACGTGGTTTTCATCAGGACAATGGTCATTAGTTACGTTGAAAGAAGAAGAATATCAAACTCGTTATCCAACTGATTTGTTGGGAACATTGTCAGATATTCTTCCTTTTTGGGTGTCGCGTATGGTGATGTTTTCGTTGTATATAAAAAAAATCGTTCCTTTTAAACATGTTTTTCTTTGGTCAATGGTGGCGGATGCAAAGGGAAAGAAAATGGCAAAAAGCAAGGGTAATGTGATTAATCCAATTGATTTGGTAAATAAATATGGGGCGGATGCACTGCGAGCGGCTCTCCTTTTTGGATCAACCGCAGGTGGGAAGGTTAATTTGGGTGAGGATAAGGTTATTGGGATGAGAAATTTTACGAATAAGATATGGAATATAGGGCGATTTATTCAAATAAATCAAGTTCAAAGTTCAAAGTGCAAAGTGCAAAGTCACAGTGAAAAAATAAAAGTTAAAAAAAATAGTGAGAAAATTAAAAAGATAATAAATAATTTATTAAAAGAATATAAGGAAGTTGAAGAAAAGTATCAGAGGGCGATGGAGGGGTATAATTTTTCACGAGCTTTGGGGTTGGTTCACAGGTTTTTGTGGCATCGTTTTGCAGACTATTATATAGAGAAGTTGAAAGATGCGATGCGAGATGGTAATATTGAAGTTCAAAGTTTATTAGAAGAAGTTTATTTGGGTAATTTGAAACTTCTACACCCGTTTATGCCATTCGTAACTGATGCGGTTTGGCAGGTGTTTAAAGGCAAAGGGAAGAGTATATTAAGTTCAAAGATCAAAGTGCAAAGTTCAAAGTTACAGTTTCAAGTGAAAAGTTAAGGAAAAAGTATTCTAGTAGATAAGGGTTAGTAGTTAGGAGTTAGGAGGAAATTGTTTAGTCCTAATGTCATTGCGA
>Ga0210051_1001157_pt1 | contig 26570 bp, 20 predicted proteins | sample CryGey092014_all_FD_185464 | JGI IMG/M metagenome (GOLD analysis project Ga0210051, IMG submission 185464) | Groundwater microbial communities from aquifer - Crystal Geyser CG23_combo_of_CG06-09_8/20/14_all (SPAdes) (version 2) | ecosystem: Environmental > Aquatic > Deep subsurface > Groundwater...
CATCCGAGAAAGTCAAAGCCTTCCTCAATATGCACGATTTTGGTTTTCTCTTCAGACAGCGTTAATCCTCTGTCCTTCAAAAATTCCACCATCAATTCCTTCGCTTCTTCCAGCACTTCTTTCGTTGAGCCGGTTATTACGAAGTCATCCGCATATCGGATCAGGTTGACCTTGTTCCTCTTGGCTTTCCGACTCTGTTTCACACCGAAGTGCTCCACGAGTCCTCTTTCCATTCCGTCCAAAGCCATGTTCGCTAACGTCGGCGAGATAATTCCACCTTGCGGTGTACCCGCTTCCGTGTCGAACAACTGTCCATTCCATTTGAAGCCAGATTTCAACCATTTCCTTAATATCACTTTGTCCGTTGGGACATTGTTCAACAGCCAGTCGTGGTTGATATTGTCAAAGCATCCAGATATATCTGCATCTAATACCCACTGTGCCGAGTGTTTCTTTGCTAGCGAGGCGAAACATTGCACCGCTGCATCTCTGCTCGCTCTCATAGGCCGGAACCCATAAGAGTTTGGGTCTGCTTTGGTTTCCGAGATTGGTTCTAGTGCTTGCAGATACATCGCTTGCATAGCCCTATCTTTCATCGTCGGTATTCCTAGCGGACGCATCTTTCCGTTTGCCTTCGGTATAAAAACCCGTCTCAAAGGTTGAGGTTTGTATCCCCTTCTCTTGAGCGACATAACAGCTTTGGCTTTTAACTCCGGGGTGTCCCATACAACCTTGTCCACACCCGGTGTCTTTTTGCCTTGATTTTCAGTGACACGCTTAACAGCTATTGCTCTGCCGCTAAACGAATGGGTCAGTATCCATTGCAAGGATTTCACCCTGCCATATCTACCTTCCCTAGTTGCCTTTGCAATACGCATTTGCAGCCTCTTTGCCGTTTGGTGAAATTTTGCCCAGTCAAGACTGTGCCAATCCACTTCACGACCAGAGGTCGCACCAACTACAATTTCCGTAGCCGTCATTTGCTTTACCTCCGTTATTGAAGTTCTACACACTCTCTTGCAAAGAGAGACCAGTCAGAAGTCTGCTTCCTTTCGGATAAGATAATGTTGGCTTGCGCCTCAATCCCTATCCATCCTATTACAGGACGGCATTCGCTTTTTCTGACATCCTATACCCGCATCTCCATCGGCTTTCCTTGCGGTTAGCTTGCCCTTGCGGGCGGATATACGGGCTTATCGTGTTCCATGTAAATAACACTGGAAGGTTAGGTGGTAGCTGTTTCCCGGTATGTCTCTGTTTCCGCTTGGCCAAACGACAAGGCCAAGTCCGCATACTTACCTTTTGGTTACTGCCCTTACGACGGTAATTTGTCGACATAGCATTTTGAGCAGCTCGCTGTTGACGGGATTTATCACTACTTCACATGTGTTCACCATACTTCCAAGCCTAGTTCCCTACCGCGTAATGCTCGCAGTTCCGCTTCGACCTCACGGTTTTGGCTTCAATCCTTTCGGAATGGGCTACATTGTCAGAGGGGCTTCAGACCCAGCCATTACTGGCCACGCCTGCCCTCCTAGGCTACTGTCGGGAAAACGACAGGTTTATTAACGATATTTTGTTAATAAACAATTACTTACACGACTTCACGTCGCACGCCATCAAACAACCAGTCAGGACGAATACGGCATTTCAAGCCCGTGATTTCATCTGTCCAGTACAAGGACGACTCTGCCTCTCCTTTGGCCAACATCTTGGCTCCGCCAGCATGCTTATAAACACTTTCCCGCATCGCGGTCAGCGCTTCAATCTGATCGGCTGCCAGCGGTGTTTTGCCGACATTCTCTTCATCCCACTTTGCGGCAGACTCTTTGCCGTCCTTCGTGCGCTTGTCGAACTTCGGCGCAAGCACATAGTTCTTGGCAAAGACTTCCGGCTCCAGGATGAATGCGTGGAAGGCGGAACCGAACTCCATTGCTGGCGTTGGTCCCTCTCCACCGGTCTTGTATTGCATGTAGTGCTCGGGTGACTTGAGCAGCTTGACGATGCCACTGTGGGAAATCTCTTCCCCGGCGTGGTATTGGTCGATTGGAAGGTTGCGAACGAAGCGTTTCTTCATGGTGTGTCTCCTTGAATGAATTCAGGGGACACATACCCACGAGGGGAACGATGTCCCCAGGTGGGTGTGGTTGGTTAGAGGCCGAGCGTCCGAACGACGGGACGGCTGATTGCATAACCGGAAACGATGCAGGCAACGATAACGAATAACATGGTGATCTCCTTTTTGACAAAACAAAAAAAAGGGACACCATGCCCCAAAGGGGACGATGTCCCCGTTGGGGTGCTGCTTTGGGTGAATCATTGACGATTACTCGTCTTCCGTTTGTTTGAATTGGTCGGATGCCAATATCAGTTCGAGCGATAAGCTGCGAAGTAGATGCGGCAAAAATACCGCGTCCTAGATTCACTGTCAATCATTCAGCGCGCTCAATACTTATAGGCCGATACGCTGAATATTCCTCACATGCTCCCCAGAGCATCTACAGCACGCCTGCGCTTTGAAATCCTCAGAAACATCCTGAAGAAGTTGCAAAAATGCGGTTCAAATTTGAACCGTATTTCGAGGATTTTCTTGAGAAGCCGTGGCAAAGTCATGCCGATGAAAACTTTCAAATCCCTTAATTCGATTGAAGCATGGCTATGGTGCATGGCGCGTCTTGATGCGATGCACGCGCACCTTGTTCGCTACGGCTATGTCTATATTGCCCTGCTTTTCGGGTACGGGGCCTTCTCGATGAAATATGAGATGAACATCAACCTGAGCAACAGCCTGGGTGGCACCGTGTATCTGGTAGAGAAAGGAGCGCTGCCGTCGCTCAATGACTATGCAGCTTTCTACTACCCGAGCGATTTCATCTACCCGAAGCATGCGCGATTCCTGAAGCGTGTGGTTGGCGTGGCTGGTGATACGGTTGACTCAAAAGGGCATCAATTCTTTGTGAACGGGAAGCCGGTAGGGGTGGCCTTGCCCGTCACATCTGACGGAAGGTCCATCGAAGAAAACGATTTCAAGGGCGTCATCCCTGCCGGGCATTACTACATGCAGGGAGACCATCCAAAGAGTCTTGATTCTCGCTACAAGGTCGTGGGGCTTGTGTCTGACCAAATGCTCATTGGCCGCGGATACCGCTTGTTCTAATGACCACGCTTGTCGATCATCTGCTGATGAAGTTCGGCTTCTTGCCAAAGATGCATGCCACCACATCTGCGGATGTCTCACCCTCCCCGCTCAAAACAACGACCTCACTTGGCGACTTGAGCAATATCCCGCGCTACCCTCCATTCATGGAGGGACTTCCGACATACCCTCCAGCCACCCTGCTTGCCACTCAGAAAGAATTGGTGGACGGGGTTCGCCAGATCATCGCCAATGAGGCGCTGCTCAATGAGCATTACACCCCGGCGATGATGCGCCTGGCTTCGCTGATTCAGTTGCTGCCGGCCTCTCAATCACATCACCATCGAGGTGCCGGTGGAATGCTACGCCACTCGCTTGAGGTCGGCCTCTGGGCACTGCAACAGACCGAGGGTAAGCTGATCCGCGGCGTGGTCACCCCGCAGCAACGTCGAGTCATAGAGCCGCGCTGGAAGTTAACCGTATTCCTTGCCGGCATCTGCCATGACCTTGGAAAAATCGTTACTGATGTTTCCGTTACCGATCGCGCGAACGCGGTTCGGTGGCGTCCATACAGGCACGGATTGTATGACTGGGCTATCAGTCACAATATCGACAACTACTTCCTTCACTGGAATGATGGCCGAGGCAAGAAGCACGTCACCGTTTCCAGCACTCTCATGCATTTGGTGGTTGGCCAAGAGTCCATGGACTGGATCAGTGATGGCAGCACTGATGCATGGGTTTGGCTGAACGAGTCTCTGAACAACAACCCCGGTGCAACCAACCAGATTCACAACTTCGTTGTGAAAGCCGACCAACTGAGTGTTGAGCGAGACTTAAAGGGCATGGGCGTGGCCATGGCTGGTTACGAGATTGGCGTGCCAGTAGAGCGGTATTTGACCGACATCATGCGTCGCTTGGTGCAGGAGGGTATCTGGCGCATCAATGAGCCTTCTGCACGGGTTTGGAATCTCGAAGGCACAACCTATCTGGTCTGGCCAATGGCCGGCGAAGAGATTGCGCGCCGCACCAAGGACGAAGACATACCGGGGTTGCCCAAGACGGCAGACGGCATCCTGGACATGATGGTTGAGCGAGAGATCGCCTTCCTGCGCGACGACCACGATGATCCGTTCTACTACATTTCCCCGAACGTCATCACCGAGAAAATTCCCAATATGCGGATGAAGGCGATTCGCCTCCGCGACCAAGCCCTGATCAGCTCGATGCCGATTGCACCGATTCCGGGGAAGATTCATTCGAGCAAAACAGGTGGGACAACGGAGCGCGCAGAGGTACAAGGCGAATTGCCGCTGAATTCTCAGGACGGCTCCAGCGCGTCTGTGGAGCGTCTAGAACAAGCGCCTTCGCAGGAAGTGCCGCCGCAGAGCGCCCCCAGCACACCTGTAGAACAGGTGCCACCAATCGGCGCTACCAAGGCTGTAGAGGAAGAAGCTCCCTCGCCCAAACCTATCGAAGCGTCGCCTTCGCCCACGACTGAGCCGCCCGGAGGCAGCTGTCAAGGAATTCTTGATAGCTCGTCGCCTCCGCCCCAAGTCTGTGAGCCGCTGGCCTTGGACGCGCTGGACGGCGCAATGGGTGAGTTGCTGCGCGTCCTGATCGCTGACTTCCAAAGCGGCAAGAAATCATTTGCGGGCCTTGCAGCCAAACATTCCGATGGAACTGTCTACCTCAAATGGCCGGATGCCTTCTCCACCTACGGTTTCAGTGGTAAGCAGATTCTTGATGAACTGACAGAACTGGGCTGGCTGATTCCCGCCAGCGATGTTGCCAAGGTGGGCGATGCGGAGTTTGGTGACGGCATCGCCAAGTCAATCAAATTGAGCCCCGTTGTCGGTCACCTGTTTGGTTCAGGCAGTAAGGCACTTGAAAGCATCGCGCGTGGATTGAATGAGGCAATTTCGCATGCGAAGGCCGAGAAAGCTCCCGCCTCCGCTTCGAGTTTCGAGGGAGTCTTCCAGATCACGGATACAGGACAACCCGCGCAGACGGCCAAGAAACCCAGAAAGCGCGCTCCAAAGAAGAAGGTGTCCGTACCAGAGAGTGCTGCAGTCGGACAGCCCGGTGGAGCGAGGCGCGGGCGGCGCGGGCACATCAATTTGCATCAACCAAGTAAGGGCAAGTCCATTGTTAAAAGTGAATAACGCGGAAGTGATCGACGTGAACGTTGGTCAGTACGACAACGGTTTCTGGTACGCCACGGCACCTGCCATCCCTTGGCTGGCGGCAGAAGGTGACTCGCTGGGCAATGTGATGGAGACCATCAAAAGCATTGCGCCTGCCCTGAGAGGCCGCTTGTGTCTGGATATCCCATTCGAACTGGATTGGCTTGTTATGGAAGCTGATAAATGAGGCGAAAGATCATTTCGGCGGTGCTGCTGGCTGCGCTTCTTCCTGTGTCCTCTGGTGCCGGAGCAGATGATCTCGGTGTCGTCGGGCCGACCTACGAAATCGTAGAGCGCGACGCACTCGAACTGATCACATCAAAGCTCAAGCATATGGAGCAGTCGGGGGAGTTGGCCAAGTACCAGGAGGACTACAAGAACAAGGTCGTTAACGGTATCGAGCATCCGCGTCCGCTTACCGGATTCAAATCTACAGACACGGCCAGCACGCACTACTACGACCCCACCATTGTGACTGAGAAAGACATCGTGGACGCGACAGGGAAACTCATCTACCCGCGCGGCACACGGGTCAATCCACTCGACTATGTTGGTTGGAATACCTACCTGCTCTTCGTAGACGGCCGCGATGAGAAGCAGCTCGAATTCACCAAGAAGATCGTGGTCACATCTGATAGGCCTGTAAAGGTGGTACTGGTCGCCGGTGAGCCGATGGCTTTGATGCGCAAATGGAAGTCCTCCGTGTATTTCGATCAAGGCGGGAAGCTGATCAAGCGATTCTCCATCGCTCAGGTGCCCGCCATTGTCCGTCAGGAAGGAAAGAGGTTGAGAATCGATGAACTCCGCTATTAAGTTGATGCTCGGTGCGCTGGCCATGGTGGCATGCACACTGAATGCGAATGCAGCAAACCTGACCTGCCAAGGCAAATTCCCGAACCTCGTTACGGATATATGCTGGAGCTGTTCATTTCCGATGAAGTTTGGTGCTGGCGCTTTGTCGCTGCCAGTCTCAACCGGACAAGAGGACACGCCAGATCCAGGTGGTTCCCCCGCGTGCGCCTGCGGTCTGAACGTTGGCATAAAAGTGAGTTTCTGGGAGCCGGTGCGTCACGTCGATGTGGTGAGGAAGCCTTTCTGTTTGAGCGCGATGGGAGGCATTGAGATGGACCCCGGCTTCAATGCGCCTCATGGAACGCAAACCAAGAAGGATCACTCCGGCACCAGCTCGTTCTATCAGGCTCACTGGTACGTTGATCCTGTGATGGTGGTCTTGGGTGCTGTGTTGGACAGCCCCTGTCTTGAACAGAATGTGTTCGACCTTGCTTACATGACCGAACTCGACCCACTCTGGAATGACGATGAGATGACCACCATCCTCAATCCGGATTCTTTCCTCTTTGGCAACCTTGTCGCACGGCTGGCTTGTGGCGCTGACTGTGCCGCTGCGACCGCTGGATTTGGCAGTAATTCGCTGTTCTGGTGCGCGGGCTGTCAGGGTTCCATGTACCCATTGAACGGCCACGTTGCCACGCATATCGGTGGCGTCCAGGCATCCAGTCTGATCACCTCGCGGTTGATCGCCAAGATGCACCGGGAGGGATTGATGTGGGCGGCAAATGGCGATGCTGGCTTATGCGGCTACTACCCACAGATGCTGATGGACAAGACGAACTACAAATACCAGATGCACTTCCCTGTAGCTCAAAACAAGATCGATGGTAAATGCTGCCAGCCGCTTGGACGCACCTCGATCTTGTGGGGAGCTGGCAAGGAGATCCCCGGTGTTGGAGAAGACTTCGCATACATGATCTTCCGCAAGCGCAATTGCTGTCAGGGGGCGTTCTGATGTCCTGCAACCGTGTGAATCCCCTACTCGTCTTGTTGCTCTCACTCGCAGTGGTGCCCTTGGCCACAGCGAATGAGCCTACAGAAACCCCTCTGGAAAAGTCGAACAGAGTATTGAGGGAGCTGAATGCGCAGTTTGCCCAGCATCGGCGACCGGAGGCAGCCAAGCTCGACGCGCTACCGCAGCCATCAACCACCGTTTCACCGTCAGATCTGGCTCAGCAGTTCAGCAAACCGCCTGTGATGGTGCCTATCAAAGCTGCCACACATGAGCTGATGGTGTTCGTTTCATTCTCGATGCCGCCAGAAAGCTTGCAGCGCGTCGTTGAACAATCTGAAAGGACCGGTGCGCACATCGTATTCCGAGGTTTCAAGGGCGACAAGTTGATGGAGATGTCCAAGTACGTCGCCAAACTCATCGGAAATCATCGTGTCGAGGTCAGCGTCAATCCTCCTGCATTCACCCAGTTCAAAGTGTCTGCTGTACCGGCGCTGGTGATCGCGCTCCCCACCGCAAGTGAGGGGTTGGACAACGGGTGTGCTCAAGCTACTCAGTACGTCAAGGTGACCGGCGACGTTGGCCAAGATTATGCACTCGATCTGATCGAGCGAACCTCGCCGAAGTTTGCTTCAGCCGCACAAGCATTCAATCGCAGAATCACAAGGGGGATCCAATGAAGCGTTATCGCTTTTTGTTTGGCATGATGACATTGGGGGTTGCGACTTTCGCTTCAGCCGCCCCGCTTACTCCGGCGCAGCAAGCCTTCGCAGATGCGCAAGCGTTGGCGGCGTCTACCCAGGCAAATGCTGTCTCGAACTTGTCCAGCGGTGGCGTTTCTTCAACCGTGAATCAGTTCAATCCCACCTACTACAACTCGAATGGAACCGCGCCTGAAAGCACTCTGTTCCAGAGTGGCAATGGCAATACGGTTTCGGCTGGGCAAACCAAAGTGGCGGATTGCCAGACTGGCACACCGAATCCAGATTCGTTCTTGCGGCAAAACTGCGAGGCGATCAATCTCATGGTGAACAACCCGTCGAACAGGCCGCAGTTCTCACTTCCGGCGAGCATGTTTGCTTCATCAAGAGCCATTGAGGCACAAGGAGTAACCGCCCCCAATGCAACAGGTAACTTTACAAGCTGCGTGGACAAGACTGTGGGGGCGCCGCCTGTTGCCGAGTTATGCCGAGAATGGTTTGGAACTTCCGATCAGCAATGCACCATGGGGCGCGTGGTATTGGTGGATGAGTTCACCAACTACCAGTGCGACAAAACGACTGATACTTACCTGCCGCAGACGTGTGACAAAACGGTGAATGTGGTCGTCACACAGCCAGCACCAGTTTCCGCAACGGTGACTTATACGCATATTCAAGGTAGCTTTTCACAGATTCCCAGTAGCAACACTAGCTCGACAGACGGCGTTGCCGCGTTCGCAGTAACTTGCAATACAAATGGAAGTGTTTTTGATATTTATGGCTGGGCATATGCTATCAATCTCAGCATTAGCTGTACTGCATCAGGGTGTTATGGGTATATCGAGTATGTGCGACCTAGTAACGACACATCCTCTACCTGGTATGACTATTGTCCAAGCGTTGATGTGCCGTCTTACACATGTCCCTCTGGCACCACCCTCACAGGTTCCGGCACAAGCTCCACTTGTATCTATCCCGCTGTCGTCACAAGCACTGTCAGCAACGGGTGCGCCGTTCAGGAGGCCGCCGCACTATGAAAATCCGCACCCTGATATTTTCCTTGTTGGTTCTGGCCAGCCATTCTGCTTTCGCGGCCACTTGCACCAAGACTGGTTCAGTCTGCGTTGATGCGACTCCATGCAAGAAGATCAGTGGCGTCGATGTCTGCCTGAATACCCCGACCGTACCATCTTCATGCTGGAAATACACCGACACCTACAACTGTCTGGATAAGGCTGCTGTCGATTACTGTGCGGCGATCAGCGCCACACCTGGCTGTCAGCAAGTATCTTCAGTTTGTGCATCCCCATCCAGTTCAGGTTGCTTGCGCTGGACAAACACCTATCGGTGCGGCGGTGGAATAACTCAGCCCACCAATACGGTTGTGCTAGACACAACACACACAATTGCCACCGACACCATCGACACCGCCGCGTGCGATTCCTTCTCGTCCAATCCGACATGCCAGCTTGCATCTCATGTATGCACAGAGCCTGCTGAAACCAGAGTCATCAATGGGCTTGCCGTATACAAGGACTGTTGGGCATGGCAAGACAGTTTTTCCTGTCTCGGTGCCGTGCAATCAGATTGTGCCGCGCTTGATGCAAAGGGTTGCACCTATAGCTCGTCCACCTGTCTCAGTCCGGCTGGCGCTACAGGCGCTAACTGCATGCTGCAAGAAAAGACTTATAGCTGCCCATCCGGAGGCTCAACAACAGTTCTGGATTGTGGCTCCCAGCAATACTGCACCGGTGGAAATTGCTTTGACACTGGCCATGTGCCAGATGGTGATTTCGCGCTTGCTGTGGCTTCACAGGAAGTTGGAAGACAGGCTGCAACCTACATCGATGCCAACCAGAAGATTTTCAGCGGTACCGCCGAAAGTTGCGACCAAGACAGCTTGTCTCGCTGCTGCGATCCCAAAGGCGGGGCTGTGAAGAACTCCAGCATCGGCGGGAGGATCCTCACTACAGCTGGTGGTCAGGCGATTTCCGCTGGAAGCTCTTATATGTACGACGTCATGTCGAGTGCCTATGACTCCATGCGCGGGATGGAAGCAATGTCGGCAGCTGCGACGACCGGAGCTGCTGCAGGCGGATATTCAATGGGGGCTTATGGCCTGACCATGACCTATTCTTCGTCGGCTGGATTTTCATTTGCGTTCGATCCAACAACTTTTGCGGTTGCTGTCGCTGTCCTGGTTATCGTGGAAGTGACCTCCTGTCCACAAGATGAAAAAGAGCTGGCACAGAAGAACGGCGCTGGCCTATGCCGCCATTACAGTTCTAATTGCAATGGCTTCTTCTGCACTTCAGTTACCAGACGCTATTGCTGCTTCAATTCCAAGCTGGCAAAGATCATCAACACTGCCGCTGTCACCCAGCTCGGGAGGGCAAATTCTGACTGCTCTGGCCTAACCATGGATGAATTCGGGCGGATGGATTTTTCAGCGATCGACATGAGCGAGTTCACGGCTGAGATCATGGCTAACGCCACGCTGCCATCTACCGGAGCAATCAACACCGACGTGAACAACAGCGTGCAACAGAAGCTGCTCAATTACTACACGAGAGGGAAGCAATAGCCCAAATTGCGCTTGCTCAATAGACCCATTGGGTCTATTATCGAAGCACCTGCAATGAGCAGATTCCATCACAAGAAAGGGATGAAAATGAAGATCAAATTGGTAGCTTTTGCTGTTGCGATGTTCCTGTCGATCAGTGGGGCGAGCGCGGAGATTTCGACCAAGGTATTTAGCGTCAAGGGGGATGCATTCAAGCTCCCCAGCGGGACAGAGTGTTTTGTTAAAGAGCGCGGCCTGCTATTTGATGGTGCTGAATCTTCCGTCAGCGGGCTGTTCGAAGAAGCCGGACTGGCTGTCTCCAAAGAGAAGAAATCTGATTGCGTGCTTGTCGTCGGGGCGTCGATCTCTGTCCAACATAAAAACAACCCAACTTCCACCGTTGTGTCCAAGCTCGTAAATGAAAACGATGTCATGGAAGAAGTGAATAACTTTGCAGAGACTGATACGCAGGATGATCCCAAGAGTGTATTGGGGGAAACGACGGGTGCTTCTGTTGGGGCAACATTTGGTTTGGCTGGGGCTGCCGTGGGAACAATGGTTGGATCAATCGCAGATTCCCGCCCATCAAAATTCATTTCATGCGATGCCGCAGGCATTCGGGTTGGGGTGGAATACAAAGATGCACAAGGCAAAAAGGCTGTGATGGAAATTCAGGTTATCGCCAAAGCAGAGCCGTTTGACCGTCCGATCAGCGTGCTCCGTGCCGCGGTAAAGCGCGTCGTAGCAGAGATTCAAACCCAGCCTGAAGCAGCAACCAACGCCAGCGCATCAGCACCGGCTGAAATCCCACCCCAGGAGGTTCACTGATGAAAACGAGGCTACTCTTCCTTGCTTGTTTGGCCATGATGGCCAGCGCCGCCCAGGCATCCGAAAGCTACAGTGTCAAAGGGCTGATGTTGCAGGCGCTCCACTCGCCTGATGGCGTGGCCTCGGGCATCGTGGAAGGTGAAGTAGCCAACAAAATCCATGAAACTACCGGTTCATACGACCCGTTGCGCGGCGAAGTGTCCACGATACAGCGCTACAAGGAGGAAGGTTGTAGCCGCCTTTCGGTAAAACTGATTCAGCCCAATACGCCCACGAAGGAAGGTCCCAGAACGGACTTCGCTCTGAACTATGAGCTGGATCTGTGCAAGAACGGCATGCCACCGAGCAGTATGGCTCACTGACGGTAGATACCTATGCTGAATTTCACGATGGAGCAGTTCATTCTGGTGGCGGTCGGAGTCCTGATCGCTTATGTGGCGTTCAGGATATTGGCCGGATTGCTACGAATCGCCGCTTTCGTGGCCGTCATCGCGGGATTGTGGGTTCTCGTATTTCATCCCAGCATGCTCAATGGCCAAGAGATCAACGGCCAGATTGCCGAGCTTTCACCAAAGGCCAAGCTGGCAGTTGCCGAGTTCAATAGGTGCTTCAGCCAAGTCGTCGCATCGATCGGCCATGGTGGCGAATCCGAGTGCAAGCAGCGTGCGATGGTGTTGCTACAAAAAAGTGACAGCGCAGAATACGCAACCGAAGCGATGCTGGCCATCGATGCTTACCTTGCACGGACTCGTCAGACAACAATGTAGAAATTAGCCTTCGTGACCATGGGTGTTCTGCGTTCAACTTATTGATCTGTGTCTGTGGAAATGGCGAAACAGGACCGATCCTCAGGTAATACTAACTGCTTGCATTTCTTTCTTGAACAGCAATGCCCTCGGCTGGTAGCAACTCCTTGAGATCATTCAGGCGATTGATTGATAACTCGGAAAGGGTGTGTCCGGATGACAAGACCAATGTTCCATCTTTAAAATATACGTTTTCTGTCAGCAGCATCCCCGGATGCAGCCTGCTCAACGCGAGACGATGCCCCTTGGGACTTCCGCTACTATTGTTGGATGCTTTAGTGACCCCTAAGGTGATAGAAGGCTTGTGCGAAATGACGGGGCTTTGATTATCTTGGGTTGGTAGACTCTGCAATTCAGTTTTGACGACTTCATAGGCCATCGGCGGGTGGAGGTGGAGACGCTCTGACATGGCCTTCGCAAGCTTTTCCTCAACCACTGCGGGGATGACGGGTTTGACCAGAAAACCGTTGATATCCAGCGCCAATGCTGTCCCGAGTATCTCCGTTTGTGAGAACGAAGTCAGCACCACGATCCTAGTTTCCGGCTTAGCATGCGTTTTTCCAGTCCGAATCTGTTGAGCGAATTTCAGGCCGTTCATCCCGGGCATATTGATATCGGTGATGACCAAATCGAACAAGTTGGCTTCAAACAGTTTGATCGCTGCTTCCGCACTGTCCGCATCGATGGTGTCGGAAAATCCGGAATCGTGTAGTACCCGCAGGATGATCTTGCGCGTGAAATCGTCATCCTCAACCACAAGAATTTTCAGCTTGCCCTCTTTCTGGCCGGAGAGCGACGGAAAGTGTGCGACTCTTTGTCTGTAGTTCGCCATGAAATCGCAAAACGCCGTTTCGTTCATCGGCTTGGCGATAAAATACCCCTGCACGGTATCGCATCCCATGCTCTTCAGCGTATCCCAGTCCTGTTTGGTCTCCACGCCTTCCGCCACACTCTTGACCTGCAATTTGTGCGCCATGTCGATGCTGGATTCGATCACGATGCGCAACGCCTCATTGTCGGCACAGTCCTTCACGAAAGACTGATCAATCTTCAATTCCCTGAAGGCGATGCGCGTGAGTTGCTGCATGCTGGAATATCCGGTTCCGTAATCGTCGATGGAAAGCGAAAAACCGTTCATGCACAAGCGCGCCAGATTCTCCAATGCGGGGGCGACATTGGTCATGGCCGCCGACTCGGTGATTTCCAGCATGATGTATTGCGCTTCGATTCCGGCCTTGTGCACCACTTGGGCAATTTTGTTTGCCAAAGTGGCATCGTCCAATGAGGCTAAGGAAAGATTGACCGATATGCTCAGTTTGAAACCACCATCGTGGAACGAACGGCAGGCGGTCGCAGATTTTTCAAGAATGAGGAAAGTCAAGTCGTCGATGTTTCCGCTCTGTTCAAGCTGCGGGATGAAGGAATTGGGGCCGATCACCCCATGCTCGGGATGCACCCAGCGCGCCAGCGCCTCGGCTCCCACCAATTGTCCCGTTTTCAGATCCACTTTGGGTTGAAAGAACGGTTCGAACTGGTTGGTGCGTATTCCCTGCAATATCTCATCGAGGGTAAAACTCCTCGCGGCAACGGGCTGCTGTCGCCTGACCTCAGCCTCGCCGTATTTTGCCAGCAGCTCTTGGAGCTGCGACGGCATGACGGGTTTCCCGATCACGCCCAGCAGTTTGATACCGTACATGGTGGTCATTTTCGCAACGGACGCCAGCAACTTGCTGTCCTGCGCACTGGTGATGATGACGGCGACGTTATGTTTCTCCTGGCCCAGATGCCGCAGGAACTCCATGCCGTCCATTTCCGGCATGTTCAGATCGCACAGTGCCACGTCCACCGGTCTGGAGTTCACTCCGCGAACGATGTCGAGTGCCTGCTTGCCGTTGCCCGCACCGATGATGGATGTCGCCCCCAGCGAACGCAGCATGTTTTCCAGCATCTGGCGCTGGAAAACATCGTCTTCGACAACCAGAAAATTGAGCTCATTGGTTTTCATCAGTCCTCCCCCAATTTTCCTGCTTTGGTAAGGAAAGCATCAAACTGTTTGATCGCTTCATCCAGTGACGCCTTTGCGGCTCTCGCCCCTTTCACATCTCCATCCCTTGTAGCTTGTTCGATGGCCGCACAGGCTTTTGCCAGATTCACGGCGCCTATCATGCGGCTGGATCCTTTCATGCGATGGGCGATGTCTTGCACAACCGGGCCACCTTGCTCCAGCACTTCAGACAGTTTGCTGTGGTCAGTGCGAATATGCGACTGGAAATCTCTCAGCACCTGAATCTGCTCTGAACTATTCGGCACGACCATATTCAACACGTCATAATCAATCGGGCCGCCGGTTTGTGCGGTACCAGCCTCTTGCAGTGATGGTGCAGGTTGGTTACCCTCCGAATCGGTGATCTTCAGCCACTTGGCCAGCATGTTTTTCAATTGCAGCATATTGGTCGGCTTGACCAGCAACTCATCCATCCCGGCGGTGCTGCAATGTTCCGATTCCTCGGCAAGTGCGTTGGCAGTCCAGGCAATAATTGGGATACGGGGCAGCCCTTTTTCGGCTTCAGCCTTGCGTATGGATCGCGTGAGTGCATAGCCGTCCATTTCCGGCATGTGACAATCGGTAATGACCAGGGCGAACCCACCTTCCTGCCACATCGTCAATGCTATTCGACCATTCTCCGCCGTTGCCGACTTCAGCCCGAGCAACTTGATCTGGCGCGCCAGCAGATCGCGGTTGATTGGGTGGTCGTCAACCGCCAACACCAGCGGTGCATTTGCATCGCCATAAAGCAAAGGGGAAACCTTTTTGTGTTCCACAGATAGATTCTGGATTCGCACCACTTCCCCGGGTGCGCCGGATACCGGCAAGGTCAGCGTAATGCTGAAGACAGATCCTTTGCCCGGTTCACTTTGGAGTTCGACTTGCCCATCCATCAACTCCGCCAAGCGTCGGCAGATCGCCAGCCCCAGCCCGGTTCCGCCATACATGCGCGCGGTGTCGGCATTCTCCTGCCGGTAACGCTGGAACAGGTGCTCCTGAACATCCCTCGCGATGCCGATGCCAGTGTCCTTTACTGAAAAACGGATTATTTCGCCGCTGTCGAGTTGTTCCAGTAGTTCGGCTCGAAGTTCGATTTCTCCATTTTGGGTGAATTTTATCGCGTTGCTGACGAAATTGTTCAGCACTTGCGAAAGGCGCAGCGGATCGACGATATGCGCCGAACTGATCCGCGCATCGACGTTCTGCCATAGCTTCAAGCTTTTGGCGCTGGCTACGCGCGAATAGGTATTGACGACATCCTGCAGCAGTTGGGTAATCGACGTGTCGCGCGGGGAAAGCGCCAGTTTTCCTTCTTCGATCTTGGACCAGTCCAGAATGTCGCTGACAATTCGCAGCAGACTCCTGCCCGAATCCCACACCACATTCAATGTCGCATTTTGCTCATTATCAAGGTGTGACATGGAAAGCAACTCCAGCATGCCGAGCATGCCGGTGAGCGGCGTGCGTATCTCGTGGCTCATGGTGGCGAGAAACGAATCCTTGGCGCGGTTTGCCAGTTCGGCCTGCTCCTTGGCGGCCACAAGCTCCCGCTCGGCCTGCTTGTGCGCAGTGAGGTCGCGCACGATGCCGGTGAAGTGGCGCTTCCCGTCCAAAGCCATTTCACTGACTGACAGATACATCGGAAAAGTGCTGCCGTCCTTGCGCCGACCCACGACATCGCGCCCGATGTTGATGACGTGCGCCTCGCCGGTGGTGCAATAACGTTCGATGTAGCCGTCGTGCTGGCTACGGTGAGGTTCGGGCATCAACATGCTGACGTTATGCCCCGTGACCTCGGCAGCGGCGTAGCCAAACAGACGTTCAGCGGCAGGATTGATCGTCCCCACGATCCCTAGCGCGTTGATGCTAACGATGCCGTCCGCCACGGTATTGAATATCGTCTGGATGCGCGTGGCGCTGTCACGCAACGCTGCTTGTGTTGCATATTCCTTAGTCACGTCGCGAAACACCAGCACTGCTCCGGTTACCTCGCCATCGCGGCTGAGTACGGGGGCACAACTATCGGCGATGGGGCATTCGCTGCCGTCGCGAGCAACCAGCACCGTGTCGTTTGCCAATCCATGGATAACGCCTTGCGCCAGTGTCGCCGCCACCGGAATGGGGGCAGGCTTGCGCGTTTCATGATTTATGATGTGAAAAACATCGGCCACCGGATGACCGACTGCGTCTGCCTGCGTCCAGCCGGTGAGTTGCTCGGCGACTGTATTCAGGCGCAGTACTCTCCCTTCGGCATCAGTGGTCATCACGCCGTCGCCGATGGATCCGAGCGTAACCGAGAGGTTTTCCTCGCTGGCGCGCAAGCGTTCCTCTGCCGCTTTGCGTTCGGTGATATCGCGCGCGGTGGCGAACATGAGTCCGTTCGCATAAGGTACAGACGCCCACGATAGCAAACGCCACGAACCGTCTTTGTGCAAGTAACGGTTTTCGAATTGCAGGACGCTCTTGCCGGCAACGACCTGCTTCTCGACTTCCCTGAGCGTGGCGGCGTGATCTTCCGGATGCACGAAGTCGAGGAACGGACGTGCCAATATCTCCTCGGTGCTCCAGCCCAGCGTCTGCGTGAAGGCGGGGTTGACGCGTTTGAAGTAACCGTCCGCACTGGAGATGCACAACATGTCCAGCGAGAGCTCGAAGAAACGATTGAAGTAATCTTCTGCCGCCTTGCGTTCGGTGAAGTCGCGCGTGATCTTCGAATACCCCTGCAACTCCCCCTTGTCGTTGTAGAGGGGGGTGATGACCACGTGAGCCCAGAACCGGGAGCCATCCTTGCGCAAGCGCCAACCGTCGTCTTCGGCACGCCCTTGTTCGAGTGCTCGCGCAAGCTCTACCTCCGGCTTGCCTGACGCAACATCTTCGGGCGGCGAGAAAATGGAAATATGCTGCCCGATGATTTCCTCGGCGCTGTAACCCTTGAGCCGTTCGGCAGCCTGACTCCAGGTCGTCACACGACCATTCACGTCGAGCATGAGGGTGGCGACATCCCGGACGCCGTCCACCAGCAAGCGGTAGCGCTCCTCACTCGAGCGCAGGGTGGCGTTGTCCTTTTCGGATTGGGCGATCGTTCTTTTCAGGCGGCCATGAAAGGTGCTGAAGAGCACGCCCATGATGCAAAAAAGCCCGATGGAGATGAGCGACATCGGTTCCTTGCCGCTGAAGGTGAACAAAGGCGGAATGAAAAACCAGGTGGCAAGCGCAGCGGATATGAAGGTGGACGCCAGCCCGGGAATCAGGCCACCGATCCAGGAGCTGGCAAAGACTGCGGGAAAGAAGAGAAGCCATGCGTATGGTTGAATCGCAGGCCAGAACGTCCACTGCAGGACGAAGGCGATGAGCGGCGGCAACATCGCCAGAAAGGGGCGCAGCCAAATTCTATTTCGGACTTCCATCACGGCCCCTCTATGTAAATAGTAGGTATACATCAAGCCTTTGCAGGACAAGACTCACCCGAAATTCAGTCAGGTAGCATTTGGTTAATATGCTCGCACAATACTGTCACGCTTGGCGCTCAGGAGCCGATGAAAATAATTATTTCTGCCTCAGGCTAACAGTTTTGTATTCGTTTACATATAGGCCGAAGGATATAGGCCGAGGTATATATATTTGGTTCATCAGACTTTCCCGTGGGTAACCCGAGCCGGATACAGATCAAGCCCGCCACAGTGGAAATAGATGGCGATCTTGAAATGGTCTCGATTCCTGAATCCACAGGCACGTTTTTGTACAGTTGCAATCTTTGAGTTCAACCCTTCAGCCACAGCATTGGTGATGCGATGTTTGAAATAGGTCAACACATTTGGCAAGTGCCGCGCAATCAACTTGGCCGCATCGATCATGGGCTTCAAGCGGCTGTGCGTCGCCCAGTAGTACCAGCGCTTCCAGAACTTCATCGCCCATGCCGCAGAGTTGTAGCTCCACAATTCCCGCAGCACTTCCTTGAGCGCCCACGCACGTCCGGTCTTAAGCTCGCTGCTTTGCAGTTCCTTGAAGCGCACCTTGGCTTGATCGGTCATGTTGGACGGGTTGGTCAGCCACAGATATTTGCTTTTAACCAACGTCGTGTCCCCTTCATTCATCAGCGCTTTGTGCTCCTGCTTCCTGACCTTATCTACCGCCTCGACGACATGGCGCATGATGTGGAAGCGGTCAAACACCATCTTGTCATCCGCCTCCGGCACGCCTTCTCGGCAGGCATTGATGAAGGCTGGCCACATGTCGAGACTGATCGCTTCAATCCCTTCGCAGCGTTCCGTGCCAAAGGCTTGGAAATAGGGAGCAAGGCTGGTCTCTTTGCGCCCCTCGCCAACGTATTCCACCGTCGCCTTATCCAAGTCACAGACCAGTGTCATGTACTGATGTCCTTTGGCGATGGCTTTCTCATCCACACCGATCTGTTTGGGCAAGGCATTCTCTTTGGCAGCACGTCCGCGCAATACCGCGCGCTCCATCAGATGCCACGCCTGATCCCAGCTGATGCGCAACAATCCTGCGGCACGTTCGATGTTGGCTGCCAGCAGCACGTTCACCGCCAGCGCCTCGAACAGGTGCGTAAACCGGCTTCCCTCATCCGCCCATGGCAAGCGCGCTTGCCGAACGCCATGCTCAGAACACGACACACGCGGCGGACTGGCATGCAGGTAGGTCATGAACTGGCAGCTGTCCAGGTGACGCCAAATGCGCTCGGTAGAATGGTCGTACACAGAATGCTCTTGCCCGCATTCAGGGCAGGCAAAGCGCACGCCCTTGGCATGACTCACATACACATCAACCCGGCCTTGCGCCATGTCCAGTTCAACACGCTCTACCGTCCAAGGCTCGTTTATCCCCAGCAAGTGCCGGTACAGTTCTTTGCTTTCCATCGCTCGTCTCCCATCCAGAACATAGATGGTAGATTAGCTTTTACCCACGCAATTGTCAGATTAACCATATATTTAAGGGGGGCGGCTATCCCATATTTTATTTACGGGATTTATCTGACTCATGTCAGGCTCGGTTATTTACTACCCCGGTATTGAGGAACTTACGACTCTGTTCTCCATCTCATTTTCGAATATCCAGTTCCTGCGGCATTGACTCATCCTATCCCCTGGGTATAGCATGTGTCAATGGACACGCCTGAACACACCTTGGAGTGGCTGCTTGATTACGATGGAAGGCGGCACTTATTCGCCAGCGGCCACTTTCTGAAGTTCGCGATCAGGCTGGTAGCGCAGTCAGGCCAAGTGCCGCACGGCATCGCTTATTCCTTCTCCTTCCATGATCCGGATGGGACGAGGCTGCTGGGTTTCGATAATGCACACCCGGTGCCGCATGCCGGCGGGAAGTTTGTGAAGGCCAAGCCGGATGCCGACCACTGGCATAGAACGGTTAATGATGAAGGTCGCCCGTATGCTTTTGTATCGGCAGCGCAGTTGCTTGATGATTTTTTTGCCGAGGTTGAGAAGCTTTGCGAAGCGCAAGGCATATCGACCGAGGTGGTGGACGACAAGGAGACATGATGATGAAAATGAAAATCCAGTCTATGCAAGACCTGAGAAAGGAAATGCTGTCTGTCGCTCGCGGTGAGCGCAAGGCTCCTGCCGATGCAGCCCAAGCTTCTTTCGAGTCTGTAGAGGCCGTGATTCGGCTGCTGACTCCGGAAAATCGCTTTCTGCTCGCCACCATAGACCAGAAAAAACCAACTTCCGTGGCCGATCTGGCAAAACTGGTGCAACGTGCAGAACCCAACGTTAGCCGCACATTGGGCAAACTTGAGGCATTAGGCTTTGTGCGACTTCGCCAAGGTGCGGGGAAAGCCAAGATTCCGGAAGTTGCAATCCATCACCTAACGGTAGACATGGATATCTGCGCGCAGCGTGACAGAGTAGCAGTCGCTTAATTAAGTCAAGCGACTGCCAGCGCTTGCCGCAGTTCCAAAAGCAGCCATTCATGGAAAGTTCTGGTCACCACGCCAGGGGCAAATCCTGACCAAGAGCTCGCTCAATATGAATTGATGTCCCTCGCCTTGATGTATTTTGACCAACAAGAAAAACAACAACCTGGATGCCGCCACCCTCGGCAAAATCGTTCTTGCCAGATTTCTAACATTACCGCTCAGAACTTATGACCGCTGTGTGGCGAAGACCGAATCATCAATAAAATTTGCCGAATTTACGCAATGGGTCAAGCCGTCGATTTTAAAGGATGCGCGGCTCGACGATAATGAAGCAGGTGTGCGCACAGTATCACCACAAACGCTGGGGGAGATTCGCCTATCCGGGGGGCGGCCCATCTTTGTCTATCACAAGCCCAGCTTCGTCCGGGAATATCTGTTCGATGAAGCCGGACTTAAACTCCAGCGTGATGCCCACATATTCCCCAGCGAGCTAACGGCCACACTGCATCGATTGCGCCTCATCAACAGCCGCAACCGACTCACCAATGCGCTGATGCAGGCATTGCTAGACACCCAAGCCTCTTATCTGATTTCCGGCGATCCGCTTGCGCTGGTCCCATTACCCCAAGCACGAATGTCCGGAATTCTCGCAGAGCGCAATAATCTTCCCATGGTGGCTGATGCCGGACGGCTGTCGCGCCTCATTCGCGTACTTTCGCTCAGGATGATCAATGGCGGAACGTTGCCATTGATCGCCCTTTTCCCCAGCAAGCGTCAGCTTCATTGCTATCAGATTGATTCTCTGATAAAAAGAGAAAAAACATTGATTCTGGAGAAAAAAATAGCTCACCCGCTACCCGACGAAGCGATTGCCGTTCACCTGAAACAGCAATATGGAACTTCCCTTTCGAGACGAACCGTAGCGGCAGTACGGCATCGGCTGGACATCCCGGACTGGCGCCGCAGAAGCGAGCGGAAGGATTATCTGGTGGCCACAGAAGGATTCTCTCCTTTGCTGCCACTGACGCCACAAGCGTTGTCCACGTTCGTACCACCACATTCAGGTGTTTACGAAATCCGTTCGGCGACAAATCCTGATGACTGGAACTTGAGTGATATTCCATTATCGCCGGATCGAACTCGCATCGTTTACATCGGTTCGACGCGTGATTTACGCAAGCGCCTTGCAGATCATTTGCGATGCAAAAGCGGCAATACTAGCCTTTCAAGCTGTCTGTCAGCGGGAGGGGCCAAAGTGCGTTTTCGTGTAGTAGGCGAAGATTGGCGTCTGGAGGAACGGAGGCTGTATCATTCCTTCTGCGAGACATTTGGCGCTCCCCCGCCATGTAACCGGATGAGTCCATGAATAACAAGCAGAATCGCGAACTGGATAATATATTGCGCAAGCAAGCAAGCAAGCAAGCAAGCCTGATAGTCGGTTTGTTTCGGCCGCATGGGTGGCCGCGAGGGTTGGAGAAATGAAGTCGGTCAGCGAGGCTGTCGATTCCGTGATCTCCGCGCTCGGCCTGAACGACGCAGAGGTGGCGACGCGCAAAGCGTTCCTTAGCTTCTCCGAGGCAGATGTCCATCATCTAAAAGAGCTCCATGAAGCGCTTCAGGGCATAGGGCCTGATTTCGCCAAACGTTTCTATGAGCATATGCTGAGTTTTCCGGAAACGCGCCGTTTCATTCCGGACGAGCAAACGCTGGGGCGCCTGCAGCAAACCCAGGCAGAATACTTTGACACACTGACCGCTGGCGACTACGGCCCAGACTATATACGCCACCGTCTGCAGGTTGGTATTGCGCACCAGCGCATTGGTCTGGAAACCCAATGGTATTTGGGTGCCTATGCCAAGTATCTCGTCGACCTCATGCCTGAAATATGGCAAAGACTAGAGGGGAATCACGAAAAATTCATTGCCGCACTACAGTCACTACTCAAAGTTGTGCTACTGGACATGGGGCTTGCCATAGACACTTATATCCACGCCGACCGGCGGGCGATTCTGGCGCTCAAAGAATATGCAGAACTGGTGTTCTCCGCCATTCCGGACGGGTTGTGCGTTCTAACCTCAGACTTCACCGTGCTTTCTGCAAATTGCGCATTTCTCAAGCGATTCGGTTTGCGTGATGCCGATATTCAAGGGCTATCCCTACTTTCCATCGTGGCTGCCCATGGGCTCGATACCAAGCTCTGCGAGGTTCGGGAATCCGGCATGACGCAGCGCGATCTGCTGCTCGACATGGGGCTGGTAGGAGAATCTACGCGCAATCTTGTGCGCGTTACCATCTCTGGCATTCATCTTGCGGAAGAAGAAGAAGAAGAAGAAGCCCGTTTGCTCATGATTGTAGAAGACATCACAGAACAAATTCAATTGCAGCAGGCGCTCCAGGAGAGCGAAGCCACGCTGCTACGCGCGCAGGAGGTTGCACACATCGGAAGCTGGCGGCTCGATTTCAGGGAGGGGACGCTATCGTGGTCGCCCGAGGTCTATCGAATTTTTGGGTTGCCGCAAAATGAGCTTGTCAGTTTTGAAACCTTCCTCGCTTGCGTCCATCCGGATGATCGTGAAACGGTAGAAGTAGCCTGGAAGGCCGCGCAAAAGGGTGATGCCTTCCAGATTCAACATCGCATCATTGCTGGCAATACTGAACGCTGGGTAGAAGAGCGAGCCGAATTCGAAATTGATGCTGATGGAAACTCACTCAGAGCGATCGGCACCGTTCAGGACATTACAGAGCGCAAGGCCGCCGACACGAAGATTGAACATCTGGCCTTTTATGACCCTTTGACTGGATTGCCCAACCGCGCACTGTTCATGGATCGCCTTAAACACGAGCTCTCCGCAGCCGAGCGACGCGGCCAGCGACTTTCCTTGTTATTCCTTGATTTGGACAGGTTCAAGGAAATCAACGACACCCTTGGGCACGACGCCGGAGATCTCATGCTTACTGAAGTCGCGCACCGCTACAGTCAGGCAATGCGGGGAGACGAAACGCTTGCGCGGTTGTCCGGAGACGAGTTTGTGATTATCGCATCCGACTCGGGCGAAGCGGCAACCCATATTGCCGAACGCATAGCACGTGCACTTGCCGAGCCCATCTCCATCAACGGCCATAGCTTCATGATTACAACCAGTATCGGAATCGCCATCTTTCCAGAAGATGGCCGCACTTCAGAGGAATTGCTCAAGCATGCCGATATTGCAATGTATCTCGCCAAGGGCAGCGGCAGTGGCCACCGCTTCTACCGTGCCGAAATGGGCGAAGACCTCGCCAGAAAACTTGCCATCGCACAACGCCTCGAAAGTGCGCTCGCCGCTGGAAAACTTCAACTCCACTACCAACCGCAGGTGCGTTTGCAAGATGGCAAGCTCGTCGGCGCAGAAGCACTGGCGAGATGGCATGACGATGAGTGGGGAGTTGTCAGCCCATCGATCTTTATTCCGGTTGCCGAAGAGCGAGGTTTGATCTCAAATTTGGGAGAATGGGCGCTACATGAGACATGTTGCCAAGTACGGCGATGGCAGGAATGCGGACGCCCAATACCTGGAAAGGTGGCAGTCAATGTCGCGGCCAAGCAGTTCGAGGATGATGACTTCATTGACCGGGTATTGCGGATCGCACGTGAAGCTGCCGTATCCCCTTCAGCAATCGAGCTTGAGTTAACCGAGAGTGGCATGATGCGCGACCCGGAGCGCGCTGTCGAGATCACGCATGCACTGGCATCTGCAGGCTTCGCATTATCCATCGACGACTTCGGCACCGGCTATTCTTCGCTAGCCTATCTCAAGCGATTCCCCGTGAACAAGCTGAAAATCGATATTTCCTTTGTTCGCGACATGCTGAACGACCACAACGATTACTCAATTGTCAGCACGATTATCGCTATGGGCAAGAGTATGGGGCTGGAAACGCTCGCTGAAGGCGTAGAAAACCCCAAACAGGCTGAAGTCCTTTTGTCGCTTGGATGCCGACTTGCGCAAGGTTATCATTTTGGACATCCGGTAGCTACTGACGATTTCGAGAAAAGATGGCTTTCCAACTCTGGTCAATAACATGCAACGGCTATTTGCAATCCGAGGTTGGATGGACACCTTACGCACCGTGAAAATCATGCGCTGTTATGTGCAATACTTGGCTGACTGGGCTTGCCCCGAGGTGATTCTCTCTTGAGCAAAACTTGGTTGGATTCGTAATCAATTCAGATTCAGCACAATGCGGAAAATTTAGGCTAACGGCCCTCAGTCTGCAATTCGGCGAGGAGCTGCCGGTGGAATCCAGATGGGCCAAAGGCCGGTATGGAAATCGTCACCGGCCATAGGCGCGGGAATCATCCCGAACGGCGGCTTTCACGAAACTCGACTGCGTGCTCTCGATCCGTTCTGGATATTCGGCTTGGGAAGTAATTCGAGCCCCCGCTACGGGCTCAACACAGGTAAATAGCAGCTGATTATGCGAACAAATAATTTCCAGTTTTATGTGGATTCGCAATAGTAACACCCCAATTTTTGGTTCCATTAACTGTGCAATGGTACTGCATCGAATTAAGCCGCTTTTTATACCTAGCATGAATCGCGGCATAGTGTGAATGAGTATGGGCGTTGTTCACAATCCCATTCAGAAATTTATGAGCCGCCATTGGGGCAAGGAGCGATGAGCAGAGTAAATCCGCCATTTGCAAACATGCGTGATTGTTACTTATTCCGAAAGTTGGAATTTCTTGAATAAGCGGATAAGAGTCGCCGGCAGATTTGTGCTTCTGGGTAAATACTGAATGAGAGACATATGAATTCTTCTTAGGGTCCCGAAAATCTGCAATGAGCATTCCGCTGTGATCGCCTTTTTGCGCCAGGTACTCCTGAAATCTGGCGCAAATATTCTGCATTGTGATGCTGTAAACAGATTGATCGCAGATTGGAACATTGAACTGCTTTATCCAAATACGTGAAACTATTTTGGCATCATATTTTTTCAGAATCACCAATACATCGTCTAAAAACCGAAAATGATGTTCAACTATTTTTGAGCTTAACGGGTTATCACGAATCTCAGTCCGCAAATCCGACCCTTTAATTTCATGAAGTAGAACATCCAGTCTGTGCGTTACTTTCGCAAATGCACTTGGGTAATACTTGCGCTTGAGCCCCGTAAAATCGACTGTAATCTGGGGTATGTGCTGAGCCTTTATTAGCAAGCCGCTTATGACTAACAATGGCTGAGCAAAATGAGTTGCATGAAGAATTGCTTGTGAATCGCCGGATTCATCGACATAACACAAATACATTTCAATCCTTTGAAAAGAGAACGGCCACCTAATGGTGGCCGTGGTCCACTTTCGTGGTATTTGACGTCAGAATTAACCGACATCGATATCGGCATAGCCGAGTTGAACCAAGTTTAACTGCGGAAATTGTTTCCTGTCAATATGTTTGTCAACCACATGTTTGTTCGACAAGGATATTTGTTTTGTCCGGCTGATTATGGGCAGCCTAACCTGCACCTGCCAGATGGTCAATATACCGGAATATCTAGATACTTCGAGTTGCCGCTTCTGTTAAGGGTTGTCAGATACCTGTCCGCTGAGGGCGCCCATGCAACCAGCCACCAAATGGGTGAAATTAGCAATCTGACAGTCGGTGCGCGACAGGCCCCGCCGTTCAGGCCGGCGAGGATGTCAAAATCAGCGAATGAATGAAGACATCCTGCCACACCGACATCCAATATCTTCATGTCATGACTACACCCGCACCCGGTCCTGATTCAACTGTACCGCATTGAGGTTCTGATTCGCCTGCCCCAACGCCATCAAGCTACTGATGCTCATGTCCTTGAAAGCCGAGCTGCCCAGTGAGGCATCATCACCGTCATCCACATTGGCCATCGCCAGCGTCTGTGCAGCGTTCCAGTGCTGGATGGTGCTGTCCGCGGCCCAGGCTTGGTCGAAGGCTGCAACCACGGCACTGAAGTCGTACTGGTCGAGCGTGGTCTTGATCTCTTGATAGCCTGACTTATGTTCAGATTTGCGTTTCGACTTTTCATCGAACTCGGTAACGGCCTGAGAGATGATGTCCAGCGTGAGCACGCTCTTGTAATTGGCGGTGGTGTCGTACCAGTTGCGCAGGGTGATCTGATCGGCCGCACCGGTTTCCAGGATGAGGTCGTTGGCGTTCCGGGTCAGGGCAATGTCGGTCATCTGGATGCCGTCGGTGAGGATCAGGATGTTGTCCGTCCCTACTCCGCCGTAGACCGTGTCCTGCCCATCGCCGCGTCCGAAGAGGATGCTGTCCGCACCGTTGCCGGTGTGGATGATGTCGTTCACGCTGCTGCTGACAATGATCTCGTCCTGCGTGGTGTCGAGGGCCGGGTGGTCATGTTCATCATCATGGTGTCCGCTTTCATGATCGCCTTCATCACGTTCATCGTCGCGATCTTGGTCATGTTCGCCTTCGTGATTGTCATCTTGATGCTGGTCTTTGCCGGCACTGAAGGTGAAGACCTGCGAGACGCTGGCGCCGGCTTGGTCGGTAGCGGTGAGCAGGATGTCGTAGCTATCCGAACCTTTTGCGCGGCCTGAGAAGGTGCCGGTGGCGGCATCGAAGT